>MHCFR00700__coassemble_444_pt1 | contig 49471 bp, 48 predicted proteins | sample MHCFR00700__metabat2_high_PE_025 | metagenome-assembled genome bin MHCFR00700
AACAACACGGTTTCCGGTTTCCCTGCTGCGATGGGGCTGTCCTGTCTTCAGGTCATATTCCATGTATTTCATTTTTCGGTCGCTCTGCTCCAGGACTTTCAAGATCTCGGGCCTGTTTCCAATGCCGGGATAGAGCTTAGCATCATAATATGGATATTCCCCGAAAAGATCTCTCATTCCCTCTTTATAAAAGTCACCCCATATTTCCAGTTCTCGTTTTTGGATATATTCATTAGAATGCGTTTCTCCGTATAGATAGATGCCGTCTGGTTTTTGCTCCTCCTGTTTTTCTTCTGCCCCCACACCTGTTTCATGCCCGCACCCGAAACACGCAGCAGCCATGACAATCACTAAAATCGCAACAAATACTCGCTTGTTCCAACCTTTTTTCTTCATTTACACTTTCCTCCCGTTCTATTGCTAAAATACCAACTGCAATTCTATTTTGAATGTTCCAGCGTAACGTTATAAAATCTCTATAAGTATTTTACCTTGCGATCTGTAACTCGGGCACTGCACACACTTCTTCGCTTTATCGCTTTATACTTTTTTGTTCCACACCTTTTATTATACTGTAATCCCTCTCTATTCCCAGAAAAGAGCTCTTGCATCTTTGTAAAACACAAAATTTTTACCTGGCAACCATTGCTTGCATCGGAAACTAATACTTTCTTTCTCTTATTTACGCTCTATGCTATAATAATGAAGTCGAAAATTATCAGGGAATAATAGAAAGGAATCTCAGATGGATCAAAAAGAAAAAAAGAAATGGATGGCATTTTTTATTATCGGAATCACTTATTCATGTATACTTTATATTTTCAACATGTATCATGTTTTATCTAAACCCGCTCCATCCTGTATCACCATGCTGTTGGATCATTGGTGGATTATTTATCTGCTCGAGTTCTTTCTCCCAGTATTTTTGATCCGCTTTTTCCTGCATGAACCATTAAACAGATATGGATTTCATTTTAGTCAGATTATTTCTCAGATACTTTTTGCTGTTTTCCTGATATTCCTTCTGATTTTTCTTGGTAATCCAAGTCGTTTCATCTCTCATCTTTTAGAAGTATGGAACATCTGCCTGATCCATATGAGATATCATTATCTACACACCTTTTTACCAGGAGCTGATTTTTTCCTGGCATTATTAGGCCAAAACATGCTTTATCATGGATTTTTGCTGACCTTTTTTCAGGATATCTTTCGCAATAAACTGGCTGGTGTTTTACTGGTCGGTCTGTTGTATGCATTATCTTCCGATATTTCTTCACTTAATCTTTTTTCATTTTGTCTCAGCTTTTTCTATGCTGTTTTATATGCTTCTATCAGAACATTTGCTCCTGGGAAATGCACGATTTTTTCACTCACGTTCGCACAATATTTATCAGAATTTTACTGGGGCATTTACTAATCATCCAATATAAGGCATTTGACACTTATTGTAATTTTCTGGAATTTATATTAATATTATATCAGTTTCAGGCAATATTGATTTTGCTGAAAGGAGGAAGATAGTTATGCAGATCGGAAGTTACTTAAAAGAGCATCGTAAAAGCCGGCATTTCACGCAAGAGCAAGTGGCAAATGAATTGCATATCAGCCGCCAGGCCATTTCCGCCTGGGAGAATAATGCATCCTTCCCGGATCTGGAAAATCTTGTCCTCCTGAGTCAGCTTTATCAGACGAGCGTTGACAGTCTGATCGGCAATGTTACACCAGAGAATACACTCGATATACAAGAGCAAACGGCAGATCTCCAAGAAGTACTACCCTCTGCCGAGCCGGCCGTTACAGAGGCAACTTCCGGCGAAACTCTTGTTTCCAGTGCAGAAGATGCAGTAAATTCCAAATTGGAGAACATTTTTCTCATCGTGCTCGCCATTGCCGCATTTGAGCTTCCTTTTTTGGGCGTTTTTCTTTTGATCTATGTTATTAAAACAGTAAAATCCCGCCCATACTTTAAAGGAATTGTCCTTTTCATCTGTGTGGCATGTATCATTCACGATTTGATTTATTACGCCCAGTTTTTCTCATAAATCGATGGCAGAAAAATAAACCCGAAACAGATCTGTCTGATCCCGTTTCGGGTTTTTCATATCCCATTCTTCTCCTCTTAAAGAACAGTAGTTATCCGCTTCTAAGATCAAGCCAAAAAGAAAAAAACACATTTGATAATAGAATTCCTCTGCTTTTCATTGAAATTCTGTCGAAATGACAGCGATTGATGTGTACCATAGACAGTAATACAGATACAACAAAACATCCGTTTCTGTCATATCTGTATCCTATAATCAGCTTTTATAATAATTTAAATAGACCGATGCATCTTACTCTTTGATTTTCTGCTCAAATTCCTCAACGGAACCGCATTCCAGAGCTATTTGGAACCATTGATCCAGCATTCCCGAATTAGTTTCCTTAGTAATTCTTTCATTGAGTGATTCCGGGACTTTTCCGTACGCCGAAAGCACCTTTAAGACAAATTCAGCTTTACCTTCGACTCTTCCCCGGCTTCTTTCATCTCTCAGCATTTCTTCCAGCACCATGAATCTTTCCTCCATTTCCCGGCTCTGCTTCACATACGAAATAAACTCCTGAAGCTTCTGGACATAGGGATCTCCAAAATCCTGTTGGCTCTCCTTTAGTCCTGCTCTGACAAATCTCAGAAATGTTACCAGTTTGCCCGGAACTTCTGAGTCATTCTTCCCGCGGGTATTCAGAAATAAAATCTTCCGTCCGTCTTCCAACGATGCTTCCTCTGTTTCCTGACAGACCGACTGAAAGGTATAGCGGTATTTTCCTGCTTCAAAAGGATCGAAATCGCACAAAAAGATCACATAGGTATTGGGAAGTTCCGTGTAGTCCTCCCCGCTCATCAGAAGTTCCATATCCATCTGGCTCTGATAATAGCGGCTCCTTTTTCCTAAAACCGGCTTTTTCTCTGCCTGCATCTCAATATTGTAGTGTGTATGCTCCTCATCTCTGGCATAAACATCCAGGCGGACGCCCTTATATTCCGGATGGTAAACGATGCTCTTTTCCTTACTGACCTTAACCTGGTCGATCTCAATTTCCAGCACCATTTCCAGAAATTCCTTACAATTTTCTTCGTTTACCATAACGGCGCCAAAGAGAAAGTTATCCTTGATTGTCAGTTCCTGTAGTGTTTTTCTTTTTTTCATATGAATCCTCCATGCGCAGAGGAATCCTATGCCTTTATTATACGACGAAAGCAGGAAGAATTCCACCCGCAATCTCCCTGCTTTCCTGTATTTTTCAACACATTTTCAATTTTCTATCGTTTTCGCATTTTCAGTTTCAGCATTGCCGTTGCTTTTCGTGCATCCATGGTGTCTACCGCATTTTCGCCGACCACGTCGGTCTCTACGCCCTTTGGATTTTTATTCATATCAACAATCGTATCCATATACGGATTGGTCACCACGAACTGTCCGGCCGTTCCGGAAAAGTGGATTCCCACCACCGGAATGTCGCGTTTTCCGAGCTGTTCGATTGTATTGGCATAATCGACATCGCTGTTTCCCCATCCGTCTGCAGAGATGATCACGCCGTCCGCGCGCATTCCTTCCGCCAAGACTGCCGCCCTGGTTCCCACCAGCACTTTGTCCTGCTGATCCTGTGGTGTCCCCACGATAAGGATTCCCATCAGATCCAGATCCTCATCGGCTGACACTACATCCAGAAGCGGATCGCGGAAGTTGTGAAGTGTTGTTTCTTTTGTTGAAGGTCCGATTCCCATTCTCTGTCACCCCTTTTCGTTCTTTTTCTACTGCATGGACCGCAGAATTCCGTCACGGTATTCGTTTGGTGTTACTAGAACCGGCATATTTCCCATATCGATGATGGAGCGGCCTCCTTCCACGCCTGATGGTTCTTTTGCGAAGAGATGCATGTCATACATAGCTCCCTGCCCGGCCACCTGTTTGATAATGAGTACTTTTTTCTTTCCCGGACGTACCACATCGTAATATTCGTGACGTTCTGTGCAGCGGTCCCCATGAAATTTCTTCAGCTGTTCCCGGAGTTCCTGGACAAATTCATCACATGCGCTGTGTGCCGCCGTTACCCCTGCCCGGATCTGACCCATTCCTTCCTGAAGCGTCACATCAAAGGCAATCATGATATCTCCTTCTCCTGGCGTCCCGGCTCTTCCGTAACAGATCTGCTCCTTCAGGTTTCCTTCCGAGGATCCGAATTCATGTGTCTGCTTTCCTACAGTATCCACGCCTGTCAGGATCACATAGACACCTGTCAGCGTATGAGTAATTCCTTCCCCGATATTTCCAAGTACTTTCGCTGAAATCGGGATAATGTCCATAATCGTATTGGTATACTGATCACGTTCTTCCGGTTTGATAATCCGGAAAGAAATATCTGATATATAGTCTTCTTTTCCACGTTTGTAGCGGTCTGCGCTCTCTTTATCCACAGTCAGCACGCCGCTTTCCTCCACCTTGTTCTCCTCGCCCCACATAGCTTCCCGTATGTGGTAGGCTTTAATCACAAGCCGGCGGAGCTGTTTTGTCTCTTCTCCCATGGCATTTGATTCCTTTCCTGTTGATCCTTTTTTATCATAACACACTTTGCACTTTCAGAAAATGATATTTGATTTTCAAATGAAAATAGGGATCTGTACACTCTGTACAGATCCCATAATGATTTGCATCAAACTTTTGCAATGTATTCAAATGGAAGCGGAACTACCTTTCCTGGAGTATCGATTGCAACGAGCTGCTCCAGAGTTGCTTTTACAATCTCTGTCTGCATTTCTACGTTGTTCGGTTCTCCGGCATTTGCTCCCATTGGTACGAGCGGTGCTACCGCACGTGGTGTACCTGTCTGACGAACAACAGGTGGAAGGGCTGCGATGATAATTGTAGGAATACCAGCCTCTTCAATCGCTCTCTGCACCAGTACTGCAGAGCGGTGGCAGGTACCTCATCCAGCTGTGAGGATGACTGCGTCGACATCCTCTTCTTTAAACATCTGTGCGATGGCCGGACCAGTTTCATGTTTGAATTTCTCCTGATTTCCACCGCCGCCCATGAATCCTGCGTGTACCGGAGCACATGCTCTGATAAATCCTTCTTTTGCAAGTTCATGGATTCTGTCGATCGGGAACATACAGTTGATGTCTTTGTTTACATCACCGTTATCATATCCACCATGTGAAACCATCAGTTCACTGGATGGAGTTGTATTTTCAATCTTTCTCCATGTGAAGTCTCCGGCAAGATTAAATCTTTCCTGGCTTTTCTTATGGACACCTGCTGCAGTAGCAAGAGCAATAGACATATCTTTAATCTCTTTTGTTACTGGAGTCCATACTGCCGGCGGAGTAATCGGAACATAAATTTCAGATTGTAAACCTTTCACAACCGTTAAGCTCATTTTGAAACCTCCTCATGATTTTCATTCAATTCGCGCATCTCTTTCTGACGCCTCTTGTAGATATCAAGGTTGCTGACGTACTTCTCATTGATCTCCGGCCCCATCTGCTCTACGAAGCTCATGTTCCATGCCACTTCCTGTCCGACTTTGACCGGATAATCTGTGATCAGCATCCGCATCGGAATCTTCAGATAGCCGAGCCTTCCTTTCAGGTCAACTCCTACGCATCCGTCATGTACCTCGACGATGACGCCTTCCATTCTTATGATTTTATCTCCATATTTCAGTTCCATACGTCATTACCATCTATTAATCGTATTTTTCTTTTCTCTTCTGGCTCATCGGGAGAGACTGCTCATTTGCAACGAGATCAATCTTTGTTCCTGTTGCCTTTTCGATCATCTCGATGTTGTTTGCCTTGACATTCGGATTCCATTTCTTTTCTGCCGGTTTTACTTCCTCGCCTGCCATTGCTGCTTTCAGCATTGCGATTGCACGTACTGCTTCTTCTTTACACAGTGTGTTGCATGCAAGAACTTCATTTTCGATACCGGATTCAGATTTATTGTTGTCAACCATGTTTGTCATATACGGATTTCCAACAACGAGTGCACCCTGTACAGCACAGAAAGATAATCCAACTACCGGGATTCCTCTCTTTCCGATCTGCTCATGATGACTTGCAAAATCAATGTGGTTATTTCCAAAGCCTTCTGTTGTGATAAATGCACCGTCAACATCCAGAGCTTCTACTGTCTGTCCGACACGTTTGGATACATAGAACTTCTCTGCGTTGATCTGCGGGCTTCCTACGAAAAGAACGCCGCAGAGGTCAAGCTCTTCGTCATGGAGTGCTTCCAGTACGAGAGGCTCTCTCCAGTAGTGTCTGGACATCTCTTTGGATGCAGGTCCGATACATGTCAGTGCATGGATACATCCATCAAGCACTTCCAGCGGAGATGTCATAACCGGAACGTTTCCAAGGTCTACATTTGGTTTCGCTCCAAGTACTCCTACCGGCTCCATTGGAAGGATCAGGTTATCATGCATAGCGCCCTGTCCCATGATCTCTTTTACGATGACTACTTTTTTCTTTCCAGGATGTCTGAGATGTTCAAACTCCTCTGTATCAACAACAAGTGAGTCGTCCAGTTTCTTAAGGGCTTCACGGATCTCCTGTGTGATCACGTCTGTCGCTGTATGTGCAGCGAGCGGGCCCGGACGCTCCATGTTTGTTCCTTCTTTGATGATCACTTCTGTCTTGATGAAGATCTCACCCTTATCCGGTGCTCCCGGACGTCCCCACATGATGTTCTCATCCAGGTATCCTTCGGAAGAACCGAACTCACCGATCTGAACGCCGTTTGCATCTGTACCTGTTACCATCATAACAACGCCGTCAAGTACACGTGTTACACCATTTCCGATTTCAGCTTCGCCTTCTTTTGTGGCAATCGGCTGTACGTCCATGATTGTGTTGGAGTATGTGTGGTACATCTCCGGTGTGATAATATCAATCTTTAAGCTGTTTACCAGTTCCTGGCCTGCAGCTGCTTCTTCTTCGATTCCTTCACGGATGTAAAGCACTGTTCCGTCGATCTTTGTCTCCGGTCCTCTCTTTACTTCAGTGATTTTGAAATGCTTTCTTGTGAGTGTTCCCATCACTCTTGCTTCTTTTTCTTCTGCTGCCGGTGCCGCTGCTACTGCCACCGGAGCCGGCGCTGCTGCTACTGCAGAGCCTCCCATGATGCCAACCGGGATTTCCAGATTGATATCTTTTCCTTCTCCGATATGGAGTTTAAATACTCCACCCGGTACTGCTGCCGGTGCCGGCACTTCCGGCTGAACTGCCGGTGCTTCTTCTTCAGCTGTTTCTTCTTTTACCGGTTCTTCCGCAGAAGCTTCTTTGTATCCTTCTACGACATCCGGTGTAAGTGCTGTAAGTGAATCACATGTTTTTTTCAGTTTTGCACCAAGAACCTGTTCAATCGTAAGGACGCCTTCCAGATTCAGAAGTCCTGAATCTACCAGATCATCAAAGATCGCCGGATCCTCAAGATTTGCAGCTTCGATTGTGATGCCCTCTTCCGCCCTGCAGCAAAGCACGGCCGGATCTTTTGCATGAGCTTTCGCTGTTTCAGCTGTAATTGACATGTTTCATTCCCTCCTTGATTTTCTCCTTCGGCTCTTCGCCGTTTTCTATATATACAACCACACCGCATGGTGACGCAGAATGTGATGTACTTTTATGCCATACCGTTTCTTTTATTTCCCGTCTGGAAACTGTTCTACATGCTTGGAAACTCTCAGATATCTGTATAATGGATGTCCGATTGTTCTCATGACATGGTCTGTCTGATGGAATACTTTCAGTTTCATCTTCGGAGCAGATCCCATAACTGTGTTGGAACAGTCGGAGCAGTTACCGATAATGATGTATTCACATCCGTCTTTTTTAAACTGGATGTTATTCTTTGCCTGTCCCGGGCAGTTACCCGGTCTTTCACACTTAAGCGGTGCGCCCGGCTTGTTCTCAACAGCCTGCTTACATCTTGCTACAGATGCTACAACACCGTTCATCTTTTCGCAGATATCTCTCATACGTGCTTCGCTTCCGCCGCATGCGCAGACAAGAAGTCCGACTTTTGCACCGTGAAGGTTCGGGAAATCGATGGTCACGATGATACCGCCTGTCGTCTTTGTAACAGGAGCATCGAGATCTGTCGGATTTCCGGTGAAAGGTCCTCCCATAATGATCTCTCCGTATACGCCGTCAATACCGCCCGCACGTTCGATCATTTCCCCAACGCTTGTCCCTACCGGAACATTCATGAAGACGTGCGGCTCGTTTCCGCCGTTAAGCTTGCCGATTACTGTCATGTTCTTGACAAAGCACGGCTTTCTCTCCTCGATAGCTTCTGCCACTCTGGAGATCGTCTCCACATTGACTACTACCGCATTGGCAGCAGATGGAAGCTGTGTTGTCTCAAGCTCGATTCCAAGACACTCTCTGACAACCGCTCTTTCCTCTCCCATCGGGTAGATGTCCGGAAGAAGGTGGATCGTCATGGCTTCTTCATCTTTAATTGCAGTCCGAAGTGTCTCTACTGCTTTTTCATTTTTCTTCTTGATTGCAAAAATCGCTTTGTCAGCGCCTGCGATATCCATACAATATTTCACGCCGCGTACGATCTTGTCGCTCTCGGCCTCGATCTGTCTGATATTATGGCATAGACCAGGCTCACACTCGGCTGCATTGATAAGGATATAGCCATGATCCAGATGCGCGTCCAGCTTGATTCCTGTCGGGAATCCTGCGCCGCCCATGCCGACTACTCCGGCTTCTTTCACCATCTCAAGCGGTGTGCCCTCGGAAATCTTTTCGTACTCATCCGGCTGTTCTTCATCCGGCCTGATCACGATGCGATCTTCCTTTACTTCTTCTACCACACCGTAAACACTGGAGAAAATGTTCGCTCCAAGTCCGGTCGGTTTTGCTACAAGTGTACCCTTTTTTACCACATCTCCGGCTTTTACAACCGGTTCACATGGCGCTCCTACGTGCTGACGCAGTAAAAGTTGAATGTTTCCCATAACAACATGCTCCTTTTCTTTATATTTTATACGGGATATGAGCTCGGTCTCCAATATACGATCTGTCTCCCGTCGTGATCCACAGCAATGTTTGTTTATTGATGATTTCTATAAGATGCTCAGCGCGGTCATTTCCCGGCTGATATCTGAAGCCCGCATATTTACAGGCCTGTTTTCTTTCTGGCGGAGGCATGTGGGAATCGAACCCACCCAGGACGCTCCTAACGCCCTACACTGGTTTTGAAGACCAGGAAGCACACCAGTTACTCATCTACCTCCATGTTATGCTTTTTCGCATAGACAATTTACCACACTTGACGGCAAATTTCAACAGAAAAATAATTAAATTTTTGTCAATTGTATTTTAGCAAATAGCCGTTGACTTTTCAAGGCTTTTCAGTCATAATTGTAATAACTTACTAGACGCCGTACTAGAATGCGGTCTACTATATGGCACCTGCCGCTTCCGGCTTATGCCGCCGGTATTTTTTTCTGCATACCGTACAGCGTCCCGCCCGATAGATTTATCGCTTTTATCTATAGGCAATCAAAGTTTATGAAGTATTTTTTCTAAGGAGGATCTGATCATGGAACTGAACCCAAAATTAAATCTTGATAATTTTGAGGCATCTTTTTTAGCTGTGGATACACACACAGTCGGAGAATTTACACGTATTGTAGTTTCCGGTTTCCCGAAACTGGAAGGTAATACCATGATTGAAAGAAAGAACTATCTCGCAGAGCATTACGATCATTTTCGTCAGGCTTTGATGTTTGAACCACGGGGACATCACGACATGTTTGGCGCTGTTGTGACAGAACCGGTCAACCCTGAAGCTGATTTCGGCGTTATTTTCATGGATACCGGAGAGTATCTGAACATGTGCGGACATGGTACAATCGGTACAGTTACAGCCGTAATCGAAACAGGACTGATCGAAGCAAAAGAACCTGAGACAGAAGTCGTTCTTGAGGCTCCGGCCGGATTAATCCGTACAAAGGCTCAGGTAAAAGACGGAAAAGTTGTCAGCGTTACTTTGACAAACGTACCTGCATTCCTTTATAAAGAAAATCTCAAAACAGTCGTAGACGGAAGAGAAATTACTTATGATATTTCCTTCGGCGGAAGTTTCTTTGCCATTATCGATGCAGAACAGCCGTCCCTGAATCTTCACGTAGATTCCAAGACTGTTCCGTTCCTTCAGGATTTTGGAATGAAGCTTCTGGAGAATGTCAACAAAGAAGTAAAAGTAAAACATCCGGAGCTCGACATTACAACTGTAGACCTTGCCGAGTTCTACTGTCATACAGATACACCTGGATGCAGCCGCAGAAATGTTGTAATCTTCGGCGATCATATGGCTGACCGTTCTCCGTGCGGAACAGGTACAAGCGCAAAACTTGCCACACTGTACGCAAAAGGTGAAATCGGTATCGGTGAACCTTTCGTATACGAAAGCTTTATCGGCTCCCAGTTCAAAGGTGTTATTCTCGGTGAAGCAAAAGTAGGCGATTACAATGCTGTTATTCCGCGGATTACAGGATCTGCTTATGTTACAGGTCTTTCCACCTACGTCATTGACCCGGACGATCCGCTGAAATACGGATTCCGCGTAGGTCACTAGACCTCACAGTCATGCAGAAAGGACACAGATTTTTATGCCAAGAAAACGTTCTTCCACGAAAAGCCGTATAGTAAAAGCGGCATGGAATCTTTTTTACAAAAAAGGCTATGACAAAACAACCGTAGAAGATATTATCGCTCTTTCCAAGACATCAAAAGGAACCTTTTACCATTACTTCAAGGGGAAAGAGGCACTGCTGAATTCCATCTCCGATCTGTTTGACTCAAAATATGAAGATCTTCAGTCAAAAATTGATCCGGATCTGTCTGCCTATGATACACTTCTGTATCTGAACAGAGAACTGTTCCATATGATCGAAACGAGCATTGATGTTAATCTTATTGCGTTTTTGTATTCTTCTCAGCTTGTCACAAAAGACCACCGGTCGCTTCTTGACGAGCAGCGTCTGTACTTTACCTGGCTGAGAGAGATCCTGGAACACGCGGTGGAAACCGGAGAGTTTCATCCCGGCTGTACTGTCGATGAACTGCTCAAGATTTACGCCATGTATGAGCGTTCCATGATTTATGACTGGGCATTATGCCGGGGTACATATTCCCTGTCCGAGTACAGCGGGCGTCTTCTGCCCCACGTACTGGATACATTTGTTCATGGTATTTAAAGAGAATCCTGCACTTTTCGTGCAGGATTCTCTTTTTTCTTTTTTACAAAAGACTGCCGACCGAAAGGAACAACGGTGCAAACACCAGCGAAACAATTGTCATCAGTTTGATCAGAATATTAATAGACGGCCCCGAGGTATCTTTGAAAGGATCACCCACGGTATCTCCGACTACTGCCGCTTTGTGCGCCTCACTTCCCTTTCCACCGTGATGTCCGTCCTCAATATATTTTTTTGCGTTATCCCAGGCTCCGCCTGCATTGGACATGAAAATGGCCATCAGGACACCGGTTACAAGCGCTCCTGCCAGAAGACCGCCCAGCGCCCCCGTTCCAAGGATCAGCCCTGTTACTACCGGAGATGCGACCGCCATAATTCCCGGGATCAGCATTTCCTTCAAGGCTGCTGTTGTAGAAATTGCCACACAGGATTTGTAATCAGGTTTTTCTGTACCGTCCATAATCCCCGGCATTGCCTTAAACTGTCTTCTTACTTCTTCGATCATCTGGTATGCTGCTTTCGATACACTCTGCATTGTCATGGACGAGAATAGAAACGGCAGCATTCCTCCAATAAAAAGTCCGATAATAACTCTGTTGTCCAGAATATCAATCTGATCCAGCCTGACTGCCTCAGCGTAGGACACAAACAATGCCAGCGCGGTCAGGGCTGCAGAACCGATGGCAAATCCTTTTCCTATCGCCGCTGTCGTATTTCCAACGGAATCGAGCTTATCCGTAATCTGACGGACCGATTCGTCCAGCCCCGCCATCTCTGCAATACCTCCCGCATTATCCGCGATAGGGCCATAGGCATCCACCGCAACAGTAATGGCCGTTGTAGACAGCATTCCTACTGCGGCCAGCGCAATTCCATAAAGACCGCTGCACTGGTATGCTGCAAAAATACCGACACAGATCAGAAGAACCGGCGCCGCTGTCGATTTCATTCCGACAGCCATACCGCTGATAATCGTTGTCGCCGCTCCTGTCTCTGACTGCTTTCCAATCTCTTTTACCGAATTATAATCTGCTGATGTATAAATTTCTGTGATAATTCCGATCAGCAGGCCCACAGCCAGACCGGAAATCACCGCTCCCGCCATCCTGAGGCTGCCAAAGAACGCAAGGCTGAAGACAAGCGACACAACAACCACCAGTGCGCTTGATACATACGTTCCCATCTTAAGAGCTCTGTGCGGATTCGACTTTTCATCTCCTTTTACAAAGAAGGTCGCAAGAACAGAAGCAATCAGTCCAAGCCCGGAAATCACGAGCGGATACGCAACGCCTGCCGTCTCATGATATACGATTCCAAGTGTCAGAGCCGAAATCAATGCCCCTACATAAGACTCAAAAAGGTCAGCTCCCATTCCGGCCACGTCTCCGACATTATCTCCGACATTGTCCGCGATGACAGCCGGATTTCTCGGATCATCTTCCGGTATTCCGGCCTCTACTTTTCCGACCAGGTCAGCGCCAACATCTGCCGCCTTCGTATAGATACCGCCTCCCACACGGGCAAACAGTGCGATGGAAGATGCTCCGAAGCTGAATCCGGAGAGCACATCAATATTTCCGGTAATCAGATAAATCATGCTGACACCAAGAACCCCGAGACCTGCCACACAAAGCCCCATCACGGCTCCACCGGAAAATGCTATGGAAAGAGCCCGGTTCATACCGGATTTCATTGCCGCATTTGCCGTTCGGACATTTGCCTTTGTCGCCACCTGCATTCCAAAGTAACCGGCAAGTGTCGAAAACAGAGCACCTGCTACAAAGCACACGGCCGTTACAAGGCTTCTCGTTCCAATACCGATCAGTACAAACAGCACTACAACAAAGACTATCAGAATCCGGTATTCCGCCATCAGGAAAGCTCCCGCTCCTTCCGCAATGGCTTCGGAAATCTCCCGCATTCTCCTGGTTCCTGCCTCCTGTCTGGAAACCTTAAGCGCCAGATAAACCGCAAACAGAAGTGCCGCTGCAGCAAATACAGGAACTACTTTCAGCATTAATGTCATATCATCTCCTCCTCTCAATTTCATGACTTTGCTGTACTTTCTGCTTTTACAGAACAGCCCGCCCCGCGGAAATTTGTCCCCCAAAAAGCAAAACCGGATTTTCATAATGAAAATCCGGTTTTCCCCTGATTATACCATACATTCGTGAAGCTCTTCGTGTTCAATTCCCACCTGATCCATGATGTCAAGCACCGAATCCCTGTCCGTAAGATCCGCACACCAGGCAAGTCCGCATCCCGCCGAAATCGCCCTTGGTACAGGGATCAATCTGCCATTCACTTCATGTTCTTTACAAGTCTTTTCCATTGCCATAGCATCTGCTGTCGTATGGAATGTCACTACCAGCTTTAATTCTTTCTTTCTCATGATTCAATCACTATTTCAAATTCAGAGCCCTTTTCCGTCACGGTAACCTTCTTGCCTTTATCTTTCGCGAATTTCTCTACATTCGTTCTCTGATGAGGTTCGCTTACAAGTACCTTTACCGGCTCCGTCGTTCCTTTGATCGCCTCTGCTGTCAGCATGATCGGTTCCGGACAGGAAAGTCCTCTTGCATCTACTTCCTTCATTTCATTATCATCCTTTCTCATAGAATAACATACATTTCATTAAAATACCATACTATTTCGCCATTTTCCGCTTATTTGTCAATGCAATTATGAAACATACGACAATACAGATGACAACTGCAATCTGACCTGCTGTGCTGACTCCGCCTGCGGACGCTGCCTTGTCCGCAGTTGCCGCACTTGCTGCCGCGCCTGCCAGTCCAAAGTTATGTGATACAGCAGCGCCGACAAACAGTCCCAGTACCGTGACTGCGGAATCGGAAGATCCCTGTCCTGCCAGAACGAGCTGGCGAAGAGGACATCCACCGGCAAGTACTGCCGCGAATCCTACCGCATACATCCCGAGAATATTCCACAGATGCGCGGAATGTGCGATCGGCTGTCCACTGAATCCGAGGTGGAATCCGCCTGTTGCGATATTATAAATCAGCATAACTGCAAACAGTCCTACGATAACAGAAATCAGATCGAAACTTTTGACAAGAATAATATCACGGATACTTCCCGCAAAACACATTCTGGATTTCTGCGCAAAAGCTCCAAAGATCAAACCACCGATCAGAGAAATCAGAATCGGGGCGTGAAGGGCTCCCGGGCCTGCCCCCGGCTCTGATGCAGCAAGCAGTGTTGTGCATACGCTTAAAATCAGAATTCCCACCATCAGAATCGGAAGTACTGTACCACTTGCGGCATTGGTCTCATGTGCCCGTCCAAGGCTGAATCCTTTCTTCAGGAAAAATGCTCCTGTTGCAACGCCGGCAGCAAATCCGATCAGGGCAACCCATGCATTCAGGTCACCTGCTGACATACGGAGTACCATACGAAGCGGGCAGCCAAGGAATGCAAGAGAACCGATCATAATGATCATTCCAAGGACAAAACGGATCATCGGAGAAGATCCTCCGGTAGACCGGTATTCCTTTGTCGCTAATGAGATCGCAAATGCTCCCAGCACAATTCCTACAATTTCAGGTCTGGCATACTGTACTGCCGCCGCGCTGTGGAATTTCAGAGCTCCTGCAGTGTCCCTGACAAAACATGCGATACAGATCGCCATATTCGCCGGATTTCCTGTTGCCGCCAGAACTGCAGCAACGATACCGCAGACAACGCCGGCAAGCGCCAGTTTTTTCTTTGAGTCAGATAAATTCATTCTCTTTCCTCCTGTTCCTTATTCTTCTTTCGCGAGTTCTTCTACTGCACGGATGGCAGTCTGAATCTCTTCCTCAGTATTGAAATGGGAGAAGCTGAAGCGTACGGATCCCTGTTCTACCGTACCGAGCGCTTCATGCATCAAAGGCGCGCAGTGTCCGCCCGGTCTCGTGGAAATGTCGTACGTCATCAGAAGTTCGTCGCTGACTTCCGCGGAATCATAATCCCCGATATTCAGTGTAACGATCGGGCATCTCTCTTCCGTCTCGAAATCACCGTAGATTTTCACGCCGGGAATATCTTTTACCCCCTCGTAAAACATCCGCATCCACTTCTGCTCGGTTCTGCGGATCGTATCAATCCCAACACGTTCGATGTAGCCGAGTGCCGCATTCAGTCCTGCGATTCCATGCCCGTTGAGTGTGCCTGCCTCCAGTGCCGTCGGCATTTCAGACGGATGATGATGATTGTATGTCTGTACTCCGCTTCCTCCCATCTTCAGCGGACGAATCTTCAGTCCTTCTCTCACATAAAGCCCGCCGGTTCCCTGCGGGCCCAGGAGTCCTTTGTGTCCTGTAAAGCAGAGTACATCCACATGCATGGCTTTGACATCAATCGGGAAAACCCCCGCCGTCTGGGATGCATCCACAATATAGAGAACACCATGGTCATGTGCCATCTTTCCGATCCTTCCAATATCAACCAGATTTCCCGTCAGATTGGATCCGTGTGTCGTCACGATGGCCTTTGTCTCTGGACGGATTGCCTGCTCGATCTCTTCATAACAGATCCTGCCCTTGTCATCACTCTTTACAAAGGTCACTTCCACTCCTTTTTCCTGAAGATCATAGATCGGCCTGAGGACAGAATTATGCTCCAGTACAGTCGTAATTACATGATCTCCAGGATCTATCAATCCCCGGATTGCCGTATTCAGGCTTTCGGTAGAATTGGATGTAAACGCGATCTGCTTCGGATCCTCCGCACCAAAGAGCTTTGCCAGGCGCTCTCTTGCTTCATAAATGATCCGCGCCGCCCCCAGAGATGCTGTATTGGCACCTCGCCCTGCATTTCCAAGGGAACCCATTGCATTTACAACCGCATCGATCACTTCCTGCGGCTTATGCATCGTAGTCGCCGCATTATCAAGATAAATCATAGTCTCTCCCTCCCATTACCTCTAGTATATCTTTTTTATCAAATCCAGTCTAATTTAAAAACCCTATGAAAATTGCCAATTTATAGAAACATTCTATAAATTGGCAATCTGTAATTACTTGTGAATTTGATACATTTCTTTCACTACTTTAATAAACCGCTCAGCGGATTTTGAAAGGTGAAAGTTTTTATTGTAAACGACATTCAGGTCCCGGCCTTCTCCTTCACCCGGCACCTTGCGGCAAAGCACCTTTCCTGTTCTGACCTCTTCTTCCGCTGCCAGTCTGGAGATAATGGAAATTCCCATTCCGTTCATGACGGAACGTTTAATTGCCTCCTGGCTCTCCATACTTGCGACTACGGTAAGCTGATCCACATCGATCCCGTAGCGTTTCAGCTGTTTTTCCGCTTCCTTTCGTGTCCCGGATCCTTCCTCCCTCATGATATAGGATTCTGATTTCAGCCAGTCCAGATTTTCCTGCTCCATAAGCGCCTGATACTTTTCCGTATTCGGCATAATGATAATCAGTTCATCCTTATAGAAAGGAATATATTTGCAGAACTTCCTCTCGAGAACAGTTCCGGAAAACCCGATATCAGCCGCTCCCCCGGAGATCAGTTCGATCACTTTGGAACTGTCCGTCTCAATGACCTTAAACTGCTCTTTCGGATATTTCTCAATGAACCTTGCCAAAATCCCCGGCAGAATATACTGCGCCGGAATTGTGGATGCCGCAATTGTGATCTTTCTGACATCCGACTGTCTCTCTCCGCAGAAACATGCCTCAATCTGCTCTTCCAGATCAATCATCTGTTTTGCGTAGCTGTAGAGAACGGTTCCATCCTCGGACAGACTCACCTCTTTTGTATTTCTGATAAACAGCCTTGCATCCAGCTCCTTTTCCAACGAGGCAATATGTGCGCTGATCGTCGGCTGTGTCAGATACAGCTCCCTTGCCGCTTTGGAAAAGCTCTTCTTATCTGCAACACATACGAATGCCTCCAACTGTTTTAAATTCATAAATATGCAACCCTTTCGCTCTCTGCTCCTGTTTTCTTAGTCACTTTCTGGCTGTCCATATATTCCAGGATCGGCTTGGCGCTCTTCCGGCTTGTTCCAAACATATCCCGCACCTCAGCAATCGTAATCAAACCGTCCTTCTGAAGTTTCTCAATAATCTTTGCTTTTGCTTTCTCCATATAGGACGCCAGTGTATACATTTCATCGTTGATCTTTACGACAGTTCCGTCGGAAATCAGCACCTGAAGCACATCTTCCTTCACTCCGTCCGGGAGCTTCGGAAATACGATCTCTGAAAAACGGACAAAATCATACCCCGCTTTCTCAAAGGTCTCAAGAATCGTCCGGGATGCTTTCTCAAATACCGCATCTTTTGGTATCTCATAAGCCGGGGCATGGAGGTACTCTCCGCTGCGTCCGATCTTTCCCTCATTTATCAGCATTTCAATATACATGTCAAATACATTTGGCTTGACCTGCTTCATAAAGCGCATATGCACTTCTGCCTTCGGCATACCCGGCCGGTACGGATGAGCCTTATGGAATCCTTCCAGCTCTTTTAAAATGGACTCTGTCATGCTCTCCTGCGAACTTCTGTGCCATACATAGGTATCTTTCTTCATAGGGAACACATGAATCTGTCCTGCCGCCTGCAGCTCTTTTACATCTTCCTCCACTTCCTCCGGTGCAAGCGCAGTGATCTTGGCCAGTTCCGCAACTGTCACCATAGTCTTGTCATGCTGGCGGATATGAAGCTCGATCACATCAGCAGAGGAGCCGGACTCTTTTTTCTTCAGTTCCTCAATCACATCCGGCTGGAATCTCTTCTTCCATTTCGGATTCGGCTCCAGAATCACGCCGCCCCCGATGGTCTCCATTGGAGAATAGAAGCGCACAACAAACCGGTCGCCTCTTCGCACGGCGATCTCCTCCTCCAGACGCAGCTGCACAAAGCCGCTCTCGCCCGGTCCGATCTCCTCTTTATCAAGCAGGACGGCACGGCATAGAACTTCGCTTGTCCCTGTAAACAGGTGAAGTCTTGCATTATTGGTAAGGATCCTCATGGAAGATGGAAGGACATTGAGCCTTACGTCCAGAAGATCTGTATTTTTCATATTTTTCGGTGGCGCAAGAACGCAACCCCTCTTGATCTCAGACTTTTTGATGTTAGAGAGATTGATGGCCACACGCTGTCCGGCATAGCAGACATCCACATTTTCGCCGTGGACCTGGATATTCCGGATTTTACATTCTTTTCCGATCGGATACATGCAAAGGGTATCCTCTTTCCGGATTGTCCCCGCAAGCAGGGTTCCGGTAATGATTGTCCCGAATCCGGATATGGTAAACGCACGGTCAATCGGAAGTCTCGGAATCGTATGAATATCTTTTTCCGTCACTTCATTTTCCGTCATCCGCTGGATCGTATCGATAAGATCAGACAGCCCCTCTCCTGTAGCAGCGGATACCTTTACAATCGGTGCATTCTCAAGGAATGTGCCATGCAGTTCCTCACGCACTTCCTCCTCGACAAGCTCCATCCACTCTTCATCCACAAGATCGCATTTGTTGAGGACAATGATACTCTTCTCAATACCAAGCTCGCCAAGAATGTCCATATGTTCTCTTGTCTGCGGCATGATTCCCTCATCCGCCGCGATTACAAGCATGACCAGATCCATCCCTACCACGCCTGCAACCATATTGTTAATAAAACGCTCATGTCCCGGCACGTCGATAATCCCTGCCCGGTCGCCGTTTGGAAGGTCGAAGTAGGTAAATCCAAGATCGATCGTGATCCCTCTTCTCTGCTCTTCTTCCCATCGGTCTGTATTTCTTCCTGTCAGCGCCTTGATCAGCGTCGTCTTTCCATGGTCAATATGACCGGCTGTTCCTATGATAATGTGTTTCATGTTATTTCATTCCCACTGTCTCTATCGTAATTATAATATCTGCTTTAACTCGTCTGCCGCAAGCTTCATCCGGTCTTCCTCGATGGTCCTCACATCCATCAGAATCGTATCGTTGACCGTCCTTGGGATGATCGGAACCTCCAGATGGCGCATTGCCGTCTCAAGCTCCGGAACACTCATCGTTTCCGGGCGGATGCCGACAGCCATACTCGGAATCCTCTCAAGCGGAAGAGATCCCCCTCCGATCTGGGATTCACACTTCTGAAGAGTGATAGCCGCCTTAAGTCCTTTTCTTTCCAGCATCCGTTTAAATCGTCTTGCAGACTTTTCCACCTCTTCGGCAGATTTTGTAATCATGCGAAGAACCGGAATCTTGTTTACCGCGTTTTCTTCACTTAAATATTCCTGTAATACCAGCTCCAGCGCCGTCGCCGTAAACTTGTCGATACGGAGGGCTCTTGTCAGCTGGTTCTTCTTCATTTTATCAATGTATTTTTTCTTTCCGACGATAATTCCCGCCTGCGGTCCTCCAAGAAGCTTGTCCCCGCTGAAGCAGACTACATCCGCTCCCTTCCGGATGGAATCCTGTACCGTTGGCTCATAAGTCAGTCCGTATTTACTCAGATCAATGAGTACACCGCTTCCGAGGTCTTCGATAATCGGAAGATCATACTCCTGTCCCAGCGGAATCAGATCGTCGATGCCTACGGACTCGGTAAATCCGACAATCCGGTAATTACTTGTGTGAACCTTCAGAAAAGCCTTCGTCTCCTCTGTGACAGCATCCGCGTAATCAGAATAGTGAGTCTTATTCGTCGTTCCCACTTCCACAAGTCTGGCTCCGCTTTGCTCCATCACGTCCGGAATCCTGAATTTCCCGCCGATTTCCACAAGCTCTCCTCTGGATACGACAACCTCTCCTCCTTTTGCCATGGAACTTAAAATCAACATAACGGCAGAAGCATTATTATTGACTGCCATGGCAGCCTCCGCTCCCGTAATCTTGCAGAGAAGCTTCTCAAAGTGAGAGTACCGCTCCCCACGTCTGCCGGCCTCCAGATCATACTCCAGATTGGAGTATCCGCATGCTACTTCCGCAAGCCTTGCCATATGCTCCCTGCTGATCGGGGCACGTCCCAGATTGGTGTGGAGAATCGTACCTGTCGCATTGATCACCGGGCGCATATCCGGCGTATGCATCTTCTCCACCCGCCGGATAATATCCGGAATCAGATTGTCAATTCCGCGGCGGATCGTCTCCTCTTCGTCGCATGTCCGGATCAGTCCGCGCACATACTCTGTCTGCTCCCTGATAGCATCCATCACCGTGTCTCGTTCATAAATCGAAGCTGCGTTTTGGATTCTTTCATCTTCCAGCAGTATATCCACCTTCGGAATACTGCGGTAAAAAATATTTTTGTCCATTTTCGTCTCTTTTCCATTCTCCGGCATCTATACAAGCCGGATGAATGTGTTGTCCTCCTGATCTTTTTCCGATACTTCACCTATCATGGCCACCCTGGTATCCAGTCCCTTTTTCTCAAAATCTTCCATGACAGCATCTGCCTGCTCCGGCGCAACGCTGATCAGAAGCCCTCCGGATGTCTGCGGATCATAAAGGAGATCCACGTAGTGTTCCGGCGTACTGCCGATATCCACATACTGTCCGGAATGTCCTCTGTTTTTGTACGCCCCTGCCGGAATCAGTCCCATCTTTGCATACTCAACCGCATCCGCAAAATACGGGATCTTTCTCACATCCAGATTCAGGCACACTCCGCTTGCAGTTGCCATCTCGGCCCCGTGTCCAAGAAGCCCGAATCCTGTCACGTCCGTGCAGGCGGATACGTCATACTTCTCCACAACCTCTTTCGCTTTCTTGTTGAGAGAAGACATGACAGTCTCCGCCTCCTTGATCGCTCTTTCAGAAGCCATCTCCGCTTTGATCGCCGTATTGACGATACCGTTTCCAATCTGCTTTGTCAGAATAAGCTTATCTCCCGGCCTGCAACCGTAATTTTTAAAAATCTTCTTCGGATGAACGAATCCGGAAACACAGAGTCCGTATTTCGGTTCATCATCCTGAATGGTGTGTCCGCCCACCAGCACGGCGCCTGCTTCCATCACCTTGTCCGCTCCGCCTTTTAAGATTTCTCCTAAAATGGACGGATCCAGACAGTTCGGGAATCCGACGATGTTAAGCGCCACCTTCGGCTCTCCTCCCATGGCCCACACATCGCTTAACGAATTGGCTGCCGCAATCTGGCCGAACATATATGGATCATCTACGATCGGAGTGAAGAAATCAACCGTCTGGATCATGGCGATGTCATCTGTCACCTTGTAGATCGCAGCATCATCCGCTGTCTCGATTCCGACGATCAGGTTGTCATCATGGAATTTCGGTAGCTTACCCAGAACCTGGGCAAGGGTCTCAGGACCTATCTTGGCGGCTCACCCCGCCGTCTTTGTCATTTGTGTCAATTTCACATCCTGAATCATCTTTTTCTTCTTCTCCTTTCGCATGCACTTATAGAAAAAACTTATAACTTTTTTATTATATCATAAACAGAAACAAGATCAACCAAAAATCTACGTTTCCCGTCAAAAAAATATCAGGATCAGCACAGTCTGATGCCGATCCTGATGTATACTTCCATACTGTTGTCTTTATGGTCTGATCACTTTTGATGCCTGTTCCATCGTCTCTACAATGCTGTACATATTTGTTACTGTTCCGACAGCCAGCTTCTCTTTCAGTCCATAGTAATCAAGACATGTTCCGCACGTCATGATCTCAACGCCCTGTGCCTCCAGATTCTTCAGATCTTCCAGAGAGTCGGACTCCTCTGTCGTCAGTGTCGCGCCTCCATTATAAAAGAGCATGGTCTTTGGCAGCTCCTCAAGCTGTGTCACCGCAAAGAGGAAACTTTTCATCAGGACTTTCCCCAGCTCCTCGTTTCCGCTTCCCATCTTGTCCGAAGATACGACAACGATCGTATTTCCTCTCTTGTCCGGTGTGCAGGAAACCTCTTCTTCAGCCTCTTCTGCTGCCGGTGCACCTTCCATCTCAATCAGGATGCGGTATTCTTTTTCCGCTTTCTTTTCGGATGTTACTTTTCCGCCTGAGGACTGAGCCATCTTTGTCACATTCTGAACAGCGATTTCGTTATCTACCAGTACTTCGATTGTATCCGGCCCTGTCAGCTCCTTCATTGCTTTCTTTGTTTTAATTACAGGAATCGGACAATTATCTCCGATTGCGTTTACTTTGATCATTTCTTGTTCCACCTTTCCTGTTTAGTTCCATATCTACCGATTATTTTAACACTAAGCAAATAGCCGGTAAACGGATTTACTTATCGGTTTTTCGTATATCAATCATTTGCTTTTTCTATAGGTTCGGCTCAAAAAGGGTGTTTTTCATTGAGCTTTTATTCCTTTACTGCTATAATAAACAGGATTATGGAGGATTCACAAAACGGAATCACACCGTCACGATAAATATCAGATATAGAAAGGATTGTTAATCATGTGGATTGCAGATGGTTGGAAAGATTATGAAGTCATAGACTGTTCCGGCGGGGAAAAGCTGGAACGCTGGGGTGATTACATCCTGGTCCGCCCGGACCCGCAGGTAATCTGGAATACTGAAAAGACAAACCGCGGGTGGTATCATCCAAACGCACATTATCACAGAAGTAAAAAAGGCGGCGGAGAATGGGAATTCTTCAGCCTTCCGAAGCAATGGCAGATCCATTACCGGGATCTGACCTTTAATCTGAAGCCTTTCAGCTTTAAACATACGGGACTCTTCCCTGAACAGGCGGCAAACTGGGACTGGTTTTCTGAAAAAATCCGTTCCGCCGGACGCCCGGTCAAGGTGTTGAACCTGTTTGCCTACACCGGAGGAGCCACTCTTGCGGCTGCCGCTGCCGGAGCGCACGTCACTCACGTGGACGCTTCCAAAGGCATGGTCACATGGGCAAAGGAAAATGCTGCTTCTTCCGGCCTTTCGGACGCGCCGATCCGCTGGCTTGTGGACGACTGTATGAAATTTGTCGAAAGAGAAATCCGCAGAGGAAATCATTATGATGCCATCATCATGGATCCGCCTTCCTACGGCCGCGGACCAAAAGGCGAGATCTGGAAGATCGAGGATGCCATTCATCCTCTGATCCGGAAGTGTACACAGATTCTGTCCGACAAGCCGCTGTTTTTCCTTGTCAACTCTTACACAACCGGCCTCGCTCCTGCAGTTCTGACCTATATGCTCGGCACGGAGTTGAAACAGTTCCACGGTCATGTGGACTCTCAGGAAATCGGTCTTCCGGTTTCTTCAAACGGTCTTGTACTTCCATGCGGGGCAAGTGGCCGTTGGGAAAGCGGGGTTTCGGCATAATGAAAATTCAGATCCTCTCCTTCCCGGAACAGTTATCTTCAGAGGGCACCTCATTTGAGGTGTCCCATTTACTCTGGGGGACGAAATTTGCTCCTCCCGTTACAGGCCGGATCGGATATGTACCCGGTGACGGATTCTACGTGGAAATGACCTGTTTTGAGACAGATCCGCTCCGCCGTCAGACCGGCTTTCAGGTTCCGGTTTACCTGGACAGTGCCATGGAAGCGTTTTTTCACTTCCCGTTTTCCGGAAAGCGAAGCCGGAAACTCTCTCCGTATATCAATCTGGAATTCAACGCAAACGGCGCTCTCCTTGCCCAGTACGGATTTGCCCGTACCGGCCGGACCCTGTTTTCGGAAGCAGAATGCCGTGCGCTGTCACACCATGTCCGTCTGATGCCGGACTGCTGGAAACTGACCTTCCATCTTCCGCTTTCCCTTTTGGAACAGATTTACGGAATCACAAAATCCAGTCTTCCCGATACCTTTTCCTGCAACTTTTATAAGATTTCGGAAGATCCGTCCATCGAGCATTACGCTGCATTTTCGCCCCTCCTGTCAGACGCTCCGGATTTTCACAGACCGGAATTTTTTGAAAAAGCCACGTTTTGAAAGTACTTTCTCTTTTTATGTGTTATACTGTAACTATCAGACAAAAGGGGGGATTTTAGTCATGAGATTCTACGTGGAAAAAGATTACGATGCTCTGAGTCAGAGAGCTGCCAACATCATCGCAGCACAGGTTATTTCAAAACCGGACTGTGTACTTGGTCTGGCTACAGGTTCTTCTCCGGTCGGAACCTACAAAAACCTTGTTGCCAAATACGAGAATGGTGACCTTGATTTTTCACAGGTGAAGACAGCCAATCTGGATGAGTACAAGGGACTTCCAAAAGATAATGATCAGAGCTACTATTATTTCATGCATGATCATCTGTTTGATCATGTAAATATCGATCCGGCAAACACCAATATCCCGGACGGCACATGCGAAGACAGCGAAGCAGAATGTGCGCACTACGAAGAAGTCGTTGCTTCTCTCGGCGGTGTGGATCTTCAGCTTCTCGGAATCGGACACAATGGTCATATCGGATTCAACGAACCGGGCAGTGAATTCCCGAAAGCAACACATTGTGTTGACCTTCAGCCAAGTACGATTGAAGCAAATAAACGTTTCTTTGCTTCCGCTGATGATGTTCCGAAACAGGCTTACAGCATGGGAATCGGAACCATTATGCGCGCAAAGAAAATTCTCCTTATTGTAAGCGGAGAAGATAAAGCTGAAGCGGTCGCAAAATCATTCTTTGGGCCTGTTACGCCGGAAGTACCTGCATCAATCCTGCAGTTCCATCCGGACGTAACCGTTGTAGCTGATGAGGCTGCTTTTTCCAAAGTTCCTCGTTAACATGTAATCAGGGATGCCGGGAGGAAGGATTCTTTCCTGGCATCCTTTTCTTTCAGACAAAGGAGTACTATTATGATTATCAAAAATGTAAAAGTATACGGGGAGGATTTTCACTTCCATCCGGGTGATGTAGTGATTGAAGACGGACTGTTTTGCGAAACTGCTTCCGGTTCCGGTGAAGTTGTGGACGGCGGCGGTGCCTACGCCATTCCGGGACTGATTGACATTCATTTTCACGGATGCATGGGAGCCGACGTCTGTGATAACGATCCGGAAGCACTTCGGACAATTGCCGAATATGAAGCTTCCATAGGTGTAACAACCATCTGTCCGGCCACCATGACACTTCCTTCAGAAGAGCTCAAGAAGATTCTTGCTACCGCTGCTTCCTACACAAATGAGCAGGGTGCACATCTTGTGGGTCTGAATATGGAAGGGCCTTTTATCAGCATCGCAAAGAAAGGCGCGCAGGACGAAAGGAATATCATTCCATGTGATGCCGCTCTTTTTAATGAATTTCAGGATGCCGCAAAAGGGCTGATCAAATTTATCGGCGTTGCGCCGGAAATGGGTCTGGAACGGACACTTGATTTTATCCGGAAAGTGAAGGACAACGTATCCGTTTCTCTGGCACATACAAACGCTCCATATGCAGACGCAAAGGCCGCTTTCGATGCCGGAGCCTGCCATGCGGTTCATCTTTTCAATGCCATGCCTGCATTTACCCACCGGGAACCGGGTGTTGTCGGCGCTGTATTTGACAGTCCACATGTATTCGCAGAGCTGATCTGTGACGGAGTCCACATTCATCCGTCCATGGTACGGGCTACCTTTGCCATGCTTGGTTCCGAAAGAATCTGCCTGATCAGTGACAGTATGCGCGCCACAGGAATGCCGGACGGCTCCTACACCCTCGGCGGACTGGATGTCAATGTGTCCGGAAAACATGCCACTCTGGCAGAGGGCGGAGCACTGGCCGGATCCGTGACAAACCTTGCCGACTGTATGCGTACCGCAATAACCGAGATGGACATTCCACTGGAAGACGCTGTCCGTTGTGCCACCTACAATCCGGCACGCGCACTGCACCTGGAGCATCTGTACGGAAGCATCTCTCCGGGCAAAATCGGAAATCTGGTCCTGTTAAATCCGGATCTTTCCCTGAAACAGGTTATCATCAACGGCTAATGACAAGGAGGTGCCGGATATGAACCATCAGGATTTCATCTCCCGTCCGGGATTTGTCTACCGGATCGGAAATCAATATTATTACCTTGGAAAGTGGATCTGTCAAAAATGCAGTGATTCTGACGCTGCAGACTCCCACTATATGTATGAACTGGCATATAAGGAACAAAATCCCGCGGACCTGAACCTCTATTTCCAGAAGCTTCGGGCCTACAGCGATTTCGCTCTTACGCCTCCTCTTGACAAAGAAGGCGTACACCGTGCTCAGGATCTTCTTCTGGAAAGTCTGTCCGACATACAGGCAGAAGACCTGACACATCAGATTCACGTCTTTGAGGAATGCTGCAGCCGCTTTCTGAATCTTTAGGATGTACGCACATTCCTCATACATCACAAAATCAGCCGCACAGAGAAAGACTGCCTTTTCTGTACGGCTGATTCTTACTTTTCTTTCAGTATACTGATCACATCAAACAATGATTCACACTGCCATGTGCTGAGACTTTTGATCTCCTCGTCCGGCCTGACCAGATCCGGTATGACAATCGGATACATACCCGCCGCATACGCAGAACGGATTCCATTCGGCGAGTCCTCCAGTGCGGCCGCTTCCGAAGGCTTCACTCCAAGTTTCTCACATGCTTTCAGATAAATCTCCGGATCCGGCTTGGCATGTGTGACCATATCGCCAAAGACCGCGGCGTCAAAATAATCCCAGATCCCTCCCTCTTTCAGAAGCGTTCTGGAATAGGCCTCCCCGGACGAAGTGGCGACCGCCAGCAGGTATCCTTCTTCTTTTGCGTAGGAAAGCAGCTCATCCACACCCGGCTTTTTCGGAACTCCTTCCGTCTCCTTCAATTCATAGAAAATCTCCCTTGTCATCTGATTAAAGGTCTCTACCGGAAATTCCTCTCCAAATGTCTCCCTGAAATACCTGCTTCTTCTTACAACATTAAACCCGAGGGTATGATAGATGTGATCTCCTACGTTTGGGTATCCCAGCCGTTCTCCGGCGATATACCACGATTTTTGGACCACTTTCTCCGAGTCAAAGAGAAGCCCGTCCATGTCAAATACCAGTGCCCTGATCTTTGGCTGCATCGTCTTTCATCCTTTCTGCTTTATAGTTTTCCGCTTCCCATGGCATCCTTTACATAGGAGGTCACGTCTTCAAGCTTTTGCAGAATTTCCTGACGTTCTTCCCACTCTTCGCCTTTGAGATCAAGGTCTACCAGTGCCTGTTTTACTTCTTTTAATTTTAAAATCAGTTCCTGTCCCATAAACTTTCCCTCCTGATGTTCTTTTGCCTATATTTTACTACTTCCGTCTTCCAAGGTAAAGGAGTTTTAATTTTCCCACTCCCAGAGATTCTTCTTTTCCTGATTTTCTTTTGGCGTTTTGAAAATCAGTTCCGGGCTCTTGGCGCTTACTTTCGTGTAAGGCGGCACGGACTCTGTAATGAAAGTATTTCCTCCGATAATGCAGTGTTCCCCGATCACGGTATCTCCACCAAGGACGGTGGAATTCGAGTAGATCGTCACATGGTCGCCGATGGTAGGGTGTCGTTTCAGTCCGGCAAGCTTCTGTCCGTTTCTTGTAGACAGCGCCCCGAGCGTCACGCCCTGATAAAGTTTGACATAGTCACCGATCTCGGTCGTCTCCCCGATTACAATTCCGGTGCCGTGGTCAATAAAGAAATATTCTCCGATTCTGGCTCCCGGATTGATATCGATCCCTGTTCTTCCATGCGCATACTCTGACATGATCCGCGGAATAAACGGGATCTTTTCACCATAAAGCACATGGGCAATCCGGTACACATAAACCGCGAACAGTCCAGGATAGGAAAAGATAATCTCCTCCCGGCTCTGGGCCGCCGGGTCCCCATCAAATCCAGCCTGTACATCTTTGAGCATCAGATTCTGGATATCCGGAATCCGGGAGAAGAAGCGGTCCGTCACTTCCTGAGCCTTCTGCTCTACATTCTCTTCTTTCCCCTGATATCTCAGTGCAATGGTGATCTGCTCTTTCAGCGCATCGTAAAGATGGTTGATCCGGTATCCTGCATAGTAGGCGGTATCCAGTTCCAGCGCGCTGTCTTTTCCAAAATATCCCGGAAAAATAATCTGTCTGAGATCACGGATAATCTCAATCACCGCCGCGCGCTCCGGAAGCCTCCGCCCTTTTTTCGGCATGAACAGTTCCTCAGTGAGGTAATTACGGTTCAGTTTTTCTACAACTTCTTTTATCGTATCTTTTTTCATAATGACTCCATTTTCTTTTTGCTTTATCTTATTACAGTGTGAATGTGATGTCAACCTTGTTCTTTTCCATGCAGTCCTCTCCCTTCCCTGACGTTCCGGGCCGGGTAAAAGAAAAAAACAGGAAGATCTGCATCAGAACCTCCTGCTCTTTTTTGTGAGTTACATTATAGCCATGAATGACAACTCTATTTTATTTTAAAGTTGTTACTTTTGCAAGTACTTTTTTACTGATGCGGATACATAAATTTCTGTACCCTTTCCGGACATTCCTCATCCCCTGTATAATACAGGATATCATTGAGTTTAAACACCGCTTTTGGCCCCGGAGACATCATAAGCACTCCATTTCTCCTGATTGCGATCACGGTCGCAAAGGTTTCCTGCCAGAAATCCACTTCCCCGACAGTCCGGTCCAGATAAGGAGTCTGATCTGTAATCACAATTTCATACGGGATAAATGGATTGGTTGACCGGTAACGCTCAATCTGATCAATCATCTCTGTCAGATAATCATAAAGCTCTTTGATTTCCTCCTGCTGGCGTTCCACACTGTCAAGAATATTCCGTTTTAGATTCTGGATTGATTTTGTCTGTTTCTGCTGCTGAAGAAAATTCTTTGCATTATCCACCGACTTGATCAGAACACCGCTGTTTTTCTCAATCGTCACCACATCCCAGTCCGCAAGAATGCACATTGCTCTGCGCGCTGTCTCCGAAGAAACACTGTACTGACTCCCGATGGCGGATCTTGCATAGATTTTCTGATCCTCCTGATAAATTCCATTTACAATTTTATAGGCAATATCCGTAGCAATCTGCTGATACTTCGGGATTCCGTTATCTGCTCTTCTCTTATTCATTCTGTCTGTCCTCCCTTTCTTTGCATGTCGGCTCTTTTCTTTCGTGCTACCGGATGACGGAATAATGATGCGGAGATGTGATCTGCGCGCTCCAGCAGCTGCAGATGCCGTTCCTCCGCCCCTCGCACCAGTCTGCGCTGGTACAGTGCATCGTTACATCCGGGACGGCGAACATGCCGCTGTAACGTCCGGATACCTTCCCGTTCTCCTGTCCCGCTACGTACCCGTTGGATACGAGGAAGTGCTTCGGAGCATACTCCGAGAAATCCCAGTAACAGGCATCCGTCCCATGTCCCGGAAGCGTAATGCACCAGTATTCTCTGTGAAGTCCGGCGAGCCCGTCCTCATTTGCCGCCAGCCATGCCGCCCTTTCTTTCCAGGTGTTTCCTGTATAGAGAAAATTCCTGCTGCCGTCTTCACGGGTATGAAAAATCAGTCCTGTCCTGTCATGAAATGCTTTCAGAATCTCAAGATGTTTCTGGCACCGTTCCACCATTCCAAGAAACCGCTCGTTTCTACGCAGCTTTCTGAAGTCCGACCGGAAGTTTTTGATGTCCTCTTCCAGTTCCACCGGGATTCCCTCTTCATTTCTCGGAACATCCGCGCTTCTGGAAATGGCAAGAAGCCGCATGTAAATCTCTCTCATTCTTGAGGAGACCCGGACCAGTTCTCTCCACATGCAGCGGTCCTGCTCATAAAAAGCGTCGAGAATCCCCGCGGACTTAAGTGTCTGTTCCATCTCCGCTTTCAGTCCGTCTTTCTGCGGCCAGAGTACCTGATACCTCCCGCCGATGCTCTCTCCCCTTTTCAGGAAACAAAGCCTGCCCGGAAAAGTTAAAAGTACTTCCATCAGGCTGGTAAGTGTCACCGCTTTTCCCGGAAGAAACCCTCCTCTGGAAAGATCCTGCAAAAGCAGCAGAGCAAGCACCTCGTTCATCCACCGTTCCGAAAAGAGATCCGGAAGGTATACAGTCCGGATTCCGTCACCCGGCCGTACCCGGCCTGTCTGGAGGAACCCGCTGATATGTTCCGGATCAAACTGTGTAATCAGCAAATCATATCCCTCTTCTGCCGCCCGGTCCTGTATCTCCCGGTAAATCTCTCCGCTGTCTGTCCCATTGATTCTTTTATTGCGGGTTCCACAGTTGACTGCCAGTTTTTCTGTTCCGTCTTCCAGCAGGAAACATTCTCCAAGCCCCATATTGTACATCTGTATTTCCATATTCCGGTCCTCTCTTTTGTCCTTGTTCCAGACTCCCCCTACGTCTGACAGGAGATCCCCTGCCGTCCGGCCGGAATCTCCTGTCTGCATTCGTCTGTCTGACTTTTCTCTTTACTCCTCATCCTGGAGTTTTCGTACCACTTCTTTCATGGATTTGCGGAACTCTTCTTCATTGGAATTATAAAACAGAAGGAGCTCCTGATCTTTGCTTTTGTCGTTCAGTTCTTCCGGGATGGAAAAATCAGTCTTTGCCATGTACTCATCCCAGTGTGCCAGCTTCCATGTGTCACGGTCGCTGTTTCTCCGGATCATCCTCTTCTTGCAGATCGCCGGATCTGTGACAACCCACACAACATAAAGTCTTGCATTCTTTCGCATCAGATCCTGCCGGAGGCTCTCCATAAATCTCGGATTTCTGACCTCACGGGTAAACGGCGCGTTGATCAGCGCAATGTCATCGTATTCCAGCGCATCCACCGCCATATCCAGAATCGCCGCATATTCGTAATCACGGATATGTTCTTCAAAGAAATCCGAGCTTCTGTCATATGGCTGATTTGCCACTTCAAAAATCTGTCTGCTCAGAATAATCAGTGCATCTTTATCCAGATATACAACATGATTCAGTTCTGCCGCAAGTTTCATGGCAACATAGGTTTTTCCGCATGCCGGTGGTGATGTAACTAAAATGAGTTTCTTTTTCATGGATTCATGCCCCTTTCCTCATATTATCTATACACTATCATACCACAATGTCTAGCAAACCTCATCAAAATTTTGTCCCGCGAACTGAGAATGATACAGTTTTTCGTACATTCCTTTCTTTGCCAGAAGCTCTTCGTGTGTTCCCTGTTCCACAATATCTCCGTCCCGCAGTACCAGAATCATGTCCGCGTCCCGGATTGTAGAAAGCCGGTGGGCGATAACGAAGGATGTTCTTCCCTCCATCACCCGAAGCATGGCTTCCTGAAGCCTTCTCTCAAGTCTGGTGTCCACCGAGGATGTCGCCTCGTCCAGAATCAGAATCTGCGGATCCTTTAAGATCGCTCTTGCGATGGTAAGGAGCTGCTTTTCTCCCTGAGAAATATTGTTCGCTTCCTCATTGATCAGTGAATCGTATCCTCTGGACAGTGTGCGGATGTAGTGATGGACATTTGCCATCTTCGCAGCGCTGATAATCTCATCTTTTCTTGCATTCTGTCTTCCGTAGCGGATATTGTCATAAATACTTCCGGAGAACAGCCATGTATCCTGCAGTACGAGCGAGAACAGCGATCTCAGATCTTCCCGTTTCATATCCCGGATATCAACGCCGTCAATCTTGATGGAACCACCCTTCACGTCGTAAAAGCGGAGCAGCAGATTCATCAGCGTTGTCTTTCCTGCTCCTGTCGGACCGACGATCGCCACCGTCTGGCCTTTCTTGACATCGATATTGACATCTTTCATCAGAAGTTCCTTATCGTATCCAAACTGTACATGTTCAAAGGTCACATTGCCTTCGATTTTATCCTTTGCAATCTCTGCCTTTCCGCCCTGATCCTCTTCCGTCTCTGCAAGAAGGGTAAAGATTCTGCGCATGGCGGAAAAGGCTGCCTGTACCTGTGCGGAAAGCTGGGAAACCTGGGAGAGCGGATCGTTGATCTGCCAGATATAGCGCACAAATGCCTGAAGCTGTCCGATCGTAATGGTCCCCTGAATAACCTGAAGACATCCGATTACCGCACAGGTACCGATCGTCAGGTAAGTCACAAGTGACACGCAGGGAGAAATCAAAGAGGAGACAAACTGCGCCTTGAACGCGGAATTTCTCATCTTCTGATTTACTTCCTCAAACTGTTTTTCCACATCTTCCTGTTTATTGTAACTGATAATCTCATTAAATCCGCCGTACAGCTCCGTGATTGCACCATTCAATTGTCCTACGGTTTTCTGCTGAATGTCAAACAGATCCTGGGAACGCTTTACAAATACCTTCGTAATAAGCGCCACGAGCGGAATAATGATCAATGCAATCAGCGTCATCGCTACATTGATCCGAAGCATCATGCTGACCGCAAGAATAAAAGTCAGCACCCCGCTGATCACCCTGGTCAGCGTCTGCTGCAGAGCATTGCTCAGCGTATCCACATCGTTGGTCACACAGCTTAATACATCTCCAAAAGCGTGCTCGTCAAAATAGCTGACCGGCGTCTTCTGGATTTTTTTCTGAAGTGCCCCTCTCAAATCATGCATCGTCTGCTGAATCGCATTGGTCAGGAAAAATGCCGACACAAGGAGCGCCAGTGCCCTTGTCACATAACTTGTACCAAGAAGCGCCAGAATGCGGAATACCTTGTCAAAATGTACATGTGCCCCGCTGACACCCTGGAGAATTTCAGACGCGTCCCGGGCGAGCTGTGTCGTTGCAAGCCCCTCTATTGTCGGATTCAGGGAATAGATTGCTGTCGCAAACACTGTCGTCAGGACTGCCACTAAAAATTTTCCTTTGTACGGACTTACAAACCGTCCCATCCCTTTCATACATGCCTTCCAGCCGATCTGTTCTTTATTCATAAGCCAGTTCCTCCTCACTCAGCTGGGAAGCTGCAATTTCATGATATACACTGCAGTTTTTAAGCAGTTCTTTGTGCGTGCCCTTTCCGACGATCCTGCCCTCGTCCAGAACAATAATCTGGTCCGCATCCATAATCGTAGAGACTCTTTGCGCAACGATCAGGACAATCTCATCCGTCATCTCCTTACGAAGCTCACTGCGCAGCTTTGCGTCCGTCCGGAAATCCAGTGCGGAGAAAGAATCGTCATAGATATAGATATCCGCGTGCCGCACCAGTGCTCTTGCGATCGAAAGCCTCTGCTTCTGTCCTCCGGAAACATTTCCCGCACCTTCTACAATGTGCTCCTGAAACTGCCCCGGTTTCTCCATAATGAAATCATAGGCCTGCGCTACTTTTGCCGCATGGACTACTTCTTCCATGCTCGCGTTCCGGTTGCCGAAACGGATATTCTCCTCGATTGTCCCACTGAAAAGATTGGCCTTCTGGGACACAAATCCGATCCGTTCGCGGAGCTTATAAATGTCCATATCCCGTACGTCCACTCCGTTGATCAAAATCTTTCCGGTTGATACATCATAAAATCTCGGGATCAGCTTGATCAACGTACTCTTTCCGGAACCGGTGCTTCCGATAAATGCTACCGTCTCGCCTTTCTTCGCCTCGAAAGAAATATGCTGCAGAACCGCTTCTTCTCCGTCCGGATAAGCAAAAGTAACATCATCAAATACGATACTCTTTTCCCTGTCCTCTGTCTTTGAAGTATCCGGGTGGTTCTCGATGATTGACTCGGTTTTAAGTACCCGCCGGATACGTTTTGCCGACACATTCGCCCTTGGATACATCATAAACACAAGGCAGAACAGCAATACGGAAAACATTGCATGGAAAACATAGTCCATAAAAGCAATCAGCTTTCCAACAGGAAGTGTACCGGCATCAATCATAAAGCTCGCAACAACATAAATCGCAATGATCGCAAGATTCATCATAAGAAAGAATACCGGATCTGTCGAGGTCATCAGCTTAAACAGCTTTTTCGACTGGTTCATAAAATTTACATTTTCTTTGTCAAACCGTTCAGATTCATATTCATCATTATTAAAAGAACGTATGACACGGATACCGGTCAGATTCTCACGGAAAATCCGGTTGATAGAATCCAGTGACGCCTGCTGCCTCTCACTGATCGGAGAGGAAATCTTCGCCACAATAACGACCCCGATAATAATCAGAGGAATCGTAGAAATAATGATCAGCGACAGATCCAAAGAGGTGCGGACTGTCAGCATGAAACTTACTACAATCATAACCGGGGTCAGCACTGCCGTCCTCAAAATTACATTCATAAACATCATGATCTGAAAAGCATCATTGTTTGTTCTCGTAATCAGAGATGCCACTCCGATCTCATTCATTTCGCTGTGCGAAAAAGTCTGTACCTTTCGGAAAACATCCTGCCGGATATCATGAGCAATCCCTGTGGAAATCCGGGCACAGCAGTAACCAAGAAGAATGGTGCCGCAGACGCCAATCACAGAAATCACCGCTGTCAGCACTCCCATCTTCATCAAAAATCCTTTGTCCTCATTCATGACTCCCTGGTCGATCATATAGGAAATGATCGTCGGAATCCCCAGTTCCACCAGAGCAAATCCAAAGACGGAAATCACGTTCAGGACAAACCAGAATTTGTATCTTTTCAGATACTCCAAAATCAGTTTCACCTCATAACCTCCCTCATCCAAAAGTGTTGTAAGCCCAATGTATCATATCCTATATTTTCCGGCAAGAGGGGAATGCATTTTCACGTAAAAAAAGGGATTCCGGACTGTTTCCAACATCACAAAACGGACATTGGAACAGTTCCGGAATCCTTTTTCTATTCTGTCTTAAATCAGCATTTTATTTCTGTGCAATCTCATACATTGCTGCCGCCAGAATCTGGTAGGACAGCATCATTTTCTCTACATCCGCACATTCATTCGGCTGGTGAATGACATCCGGCTCTCCCGGGAATGTCGGCCCAAAAGCAACCATATTATCAAATGCTTTTGCATATGTACCGCCTCCGATGGCGATCGGCTGATCGTCTCTTCCTGTTTCTTCTTTATATACGTTCATCAGCTTCCGGATCAGCTCAGAGTCCTTCGGCACGTATAACAGTTTGCCTTCAGACTCCAGATCTGCATTCATTCCATAAGCCTCTGCCTGTTTCTTCATTGTTGCAACAAGGGTGTCGCGGTCTCCGTTCTTTGGATAGCGGATATCCAGTGTGAAGAACAGATCTTCCTCTGTGCATTTTACAACACCAAGGTTGACTGTTGTCTCTCCTGTCTCCTCGTCTGTCCAGCAGATATCGAGAGATTTTCCATTTGTCTCTGTTCCGATCTTTTCCAGAATAAAGTTGATCATCTGTCCCGGATCTCCATCGATGCCACAATCTTTTACAGCCTCAAACAGCTTGATTGCCGCATTGACTCCTTTTTCCGGAGTACTGCCATGTGCGCCCTGTCCTTCTGCCACGATTGTAGTCTTTCCATCTGCCTTTGTCACGGTGATGCCGTCTGCTTCTTTGACATCCAGATCACCTTCTACAACCATTGTACATTTTGGTGTTACGACATTCTTTGCTGTACCGCCCTCAATAGAAAGCACTTTGACACTGGACGGATTTTCTACTTTCTTTGTAACTTCCCAGAAAGACTGTCCCTTTTCACAGAAGATAACCGGGAACTGTCCGTCCGGAGTAAAGCCGATCGCAGGCTGTTCTCCGCCAGCTTCGTTATAATGTTTTACACAGGAAGAACCATTTTCTTCATCTGTTCCGAAAATCACACGGATTCTTCTGTCGATCGGAAGTCCGAGATCACGGATCGCTTTCAGTGCATAAATCGCTCCTATTACCGGTCCCTTGTCATCCAGAACTCCGCGGCCGTACATCTGTCCGTCATGAATCTCGCATGCCAGCGGCGGGTATTTCCATCCCTCTCCAAGCGGAACAACATCCAGATGTCCAAGAACCGCTGCCATTTCTTCGCCCTCGCCATATTCGATCCAGCCAACCTTGTTGTCAAGATTGCCTGTCTTAAATCCAAGCTTCTCGCCCAATGCCAGAGCGTGGTCCAGAGCTTCCTTCGGTCCTCTTCCATATGGTGCGTCTTCCTCCGGTGCGCCTTTGACACTTTCGATTGCGACACTCTCTTTGATGGAAGCAAAGATCTCATCTTTAAGCTCCATCATCTTCTCATTTAATTTTTCATATCCCATTGCTATAACTCCTTTCGCTGAATCACTTCAGCATAGTAACTCACAGAATTATTCTATAATATTCCATGACAAAAGGCAAGAGATATCAGACGATTTTGCCAGTAGAAAACTGCTGAGAAACCTGCCCGGTTCCGATAGTCAGATTTTTCGGCTTTTGGGAAATTTCTCCATTATAACCGCAGGTTTTAGCGGCCGCAGACGGTTTGATCTGGCAATTCTTGTTTCGCAACCGTAGATTCTGGTGGCCACAGACGGTTTGATTGGACAATACTTGCTTTGCAACCGTAGAACCGTCTTGGTTTCTACGGTTGCCTCCATAAAAAATGCTTCCTCAGCCGTACTACCTCCCTGCTTTCTACGGTTATTTTCCAAAAAAATGTTTCCTCAGCCGGACCACCACCCTGATTTCTACGGTTCAAATGCAATACCCTCTTCTTTTAACCGTAATATCTGATTTGGCTTTCTCTCATACGAGTCATGTCCCCTATTTCCAGATGGCAAAAGCAGGGCAGTACCGTTTGCCGCGATACTGCCCTACTATAATCATTAACCTTTTTACGAAACCAGTTCCCACATCTTTATCTTCGCTTCGTCCGCCTGAATTTGAAGTCCGTAGTTTTCCGGATAAAATCTCGTGGAAAAGACATACTCTCCATCATTTACAAACACCTCGCAGGTCGATACATCTGTGAGAATGGTTACATTATTCAGAGTTTCGATTTCCTGATACCGGAGGGTCCGTCCGCCGGACGCATTGTCTTTGGAAGGATTGATAAACCGCATCTCAAATCTGCTGTCCCGATATTCAAGAATCAATTCTTCTCCGAGTACAGCATGGAACTGATTTTCTTTGATTTCCGCAATTCTTGCTTCATAAACAGGTTCTTCTTCCACATAAAGGCCGCCTGTCGCTTCTGCCAGAATCCGTTTCCTTTCTTCCAGTTCTCTGACCGGACGCTGCAGGACTCTTCCGTCTTTCACATAAATTTCTCTTGGAATAGTGAAGCAGTGCTGCCATCCGTCCTCGATAGTCCGGTTTGTATGTTCCGGACAGTCCGGCATTCCCATCCATCCAATCTGGACTCTCCGGCCATCCTCTGTCTCAAAGCTCTGCGGCGCATAATAATCAAAACCGTAATCCCAGAGTACATATTCCGAAAGCGTACACTGCTCTGCAACGTTGCCTTTCACTTCAAAATAACCGGACTGGTAGACATTTTTGTCTTTCCATTTCTCACCTTCCAGTCCCTGTACCGATGCAGAGAGAACCTTCTTTCCATCAATTTCAAAGTAGTCCGGACATTCCCACATGAAGCCAAACGGCTCTTTTGTGGTAATTCTGTTTTTCAATAACCAGTGAATCCGGTCTGAAGATGCAAATAGAAGCGCCTCTCCAACATCATCTTTCCGTCTGGCCCCCTGAATCATGTAGTAGATGCCATTCTCTTTCCAGACTTTCGGATCCCGGACATGTTTTGTCACATCTTCCGGATAATCTTCATTTGTCATCAAAAGCTGCTTTCGTCCAAACCGGAAGCCATCCCCGCTCTCCACGAGTATGGTGTTGGCTTCCCTTCCTTCCGTCACATAATCAAAGTCGCCGTCCAGCTTGACATTTCCGGTATAGTAAAAAGAAATTCTGCCATCTTCTGTCAACGCACAGCCGGAATAAACACCATGGCAGTCGAACGGCTGATCCGGGTAAAGTGCCGCTCCCTGATATTCCCAGTGAAGCATGTCACGGCTTGTGGAATGTCCCCACAGTTTCAGGCCTCCCTCCACGTCAAATGGAGAGTACTGAAAAAAGGCATGATACAGGCCTTGATACTGGCACAGCCCGTTCGGATCGTTCAGCCATCCGGCCGGAGGGGCCAGATGGAATCTTGGCCGGAACCTGTCTGGCTCTCCGGACCGGCTCTCAATCTTCTCAATCATTTTGACCAGTTTTGTAAGATCTTTGGATAATGCATTCATTGAATTCTAAGCTCCTGTTCTGATCGTCATTACTGTCGTTCCCCGGCTGACCTCCTGCGGTTCAGCCTTATCAACCGCCGCAAAGCTGTCGGCATTGGTCAGAATCATCATGGTTGCCGTATCGTATCCGGCCTTTTTAATCTGATCAAGATCCGCTTCGATCAGCAGATCCCCGGCATGTACCTGATCCCCGTCCGCTACTCTTGTCGTAAATCCTTTTCCTTCCATCTTGACTGTATCGATTCCTACATGAATCAAAATCTCTCCTCCGAGACTGCTTGCAATGCAGACTGCATGTCCCGTCTCATAGATACTGACAATCTGACCGTCACAAGGTGCCACGATCTGTCCGTCTGACGGGATGACTGCCGCCGTCTTCCCAAGCACTTCCGCCGCAAACGTCGGATCACTGACCTCAGATACCGGAATCAATGTTCCGTTGACCGGTGTATGAAGTTCTTCGATTTCGGCTGCTGTTGTGTCCGCCGGAATTTCTCCCGCAGCTTTTTCTTCACTATGTTCTTCCTGCAATGCCTGCGGCGCATCCGCCTTCACAACTTCCGGCTTCTGATCTTTATTCTGATCCTTATAAAGAACGAAAGAAAGGACAAATGCCACGCCCACTGCGATGACCATCTCGATAATATACTGAACCGGCTGTTCCAGACAAAGCAGGATTCCGAAAATACCCGTTACACCGGTTCCTTTTGCTCCCAGATGTACGATGGAGGCATAGAGTGCTCCACATCCTCCTCCGATACACCCTGCGATAAACGGTTTGAAAAACCGGAGGTTGACGCCGAAAATTGCCGGCTCCGTGATTCCCATAAACGCACTTAATGACGAAGGAAGGGCAAGTGATTTCACCTTTTTATCTCTGGATTTGATCCCCACTGCCAGCGCCGCCGCACCCTGTGCAATGTTTGCCGCACTTGCAAGAGGAAGCCAGTAGGTCACTCCGTACTGTGCAATCTGTCCAAGGTCAATGGCCGTGTACATCTGGTGAATGCCTGTTACAACCGTTGGAGCATAAAGTCCGCCCATGATAAGGCTTCCGATCCCAAGCGGCAGGGTAAGCAGCCACTGAATCGCACTCAGAACCGCATTTTCCGCCCATACGAAAACCGGACCGATAACCGCAAGTGTAAGGTATCCTGTCACAAACACGCTGACCAGAGGGGTAACAAAAAGATCCAGGACCTCAGGCACGACTTTGTGAAGTTTCTTTTCCAGTACTGATAACAGCCATACTGCAATGACAACCGGAATAACATGTCCCTGATAACCGACCATGTCAATGTCATACAGTCCGAAAAAGACGGACTGGGTAGCCTGCACACCTTCTGTCGCTACGGTGTAGGCATTCTGAAGACTCGGATTGATCATAATCATACCGATGACTGCTCCCAGATACGGGTTGGCACCGAATGCTTTTGCTGCCGAAAACGCGATGAGGATCTGTAAGAATGTATACGCCGTATTGCTGAAGATATTGGCAAATACATAGAACGACCCGCTCGTATCAATGTTGATAAATCCATTGGAATTCATAAAGTCCAGAGAGTTCATGATTCCCATAAGGAATCCGCTTGCCACAATGGCCGGAATGATCGGAACGAAAATGTCCTCCAGAAGCTTGATTGCCCTCATAAATATATTCTGCTTCTGTACCGCGGCCTCCTTGGCCTCTGCCTTGGAACTGGCCGTCACTCCGGAAACCGCAATGAATTCGTCAAAGACCTTATTGACCGTCCCTGTTCCAAGGATGATCTGAAGCTGTCCGGATGCCTCAAATACGCCCTTTACGCCGTCTACGTTTTCCAGGGCTGTTTTATCCGCTCTGGAATTGTCTGCAATGACAAGGCGAAGCCTTGTTGCGCAGTGTGCGGCAGAAACAATATTTTTGCTTCCGCCCACATGCTCCAGGATTTCTTCTGCTGTTTTTCTGTAATCCATGTTTCTCCTCCTTCATTTTATGTAATCGATTTCACACCCTGCATAAATAATAACGAAAAAAGTGCCACTTGTAAATATGGCACTTTTACTGATTTTTCTATTCTGTTTTTGTGAAAATTGATTGCTTATCTGTTTTATCCTCTGTCTAATGTTCCATAATCTGGTATCCGAGTTTCATCCGGATCGGCACCTGATGTCCTTCTTCAATAATGTCCAGCAGCATTTCCGCAGCCTTGATTCCGCTTGTTTTATAGTAAAAATGGACTGTTGTGATTCCCTCGGAAACTGCTTTTAAAAACTGATTGTCCCCAAAGCCCGTCACTTTCACCTTTTCACTTCTTTCCTTTTTGCACTCTTTCAAAGCTTCCATCGCCCCCGCCGCGATTGTATCTGTCGCGCATGATATGATATCGATATCACTATTTTTCTCTAAAATCGCTTTTGCCTGACGGTACCCGGACTCAACAGAAAACTCCGAAAGCCCGTACAGTTCTTCCGGAAGAACAATTCCCGCCTCCAGAAGTCCGGCCCGGAATCCGTCTTCTCTTTCCTGCCCGACAGCCCGGTCATCTCTTGTCACTCCGATATAGGCAATTTTTTTCTTTTCTTTTCCGGCAATCCTCCCTGCCAGATCTTTCGCTGCGCCATAATCATCATGATACACACAGTTTGCTTTATCCGTATACTGTCCCAGCACTACGATGGGAACCTTGCTCTGCTCAAAAAATTTCTCGTGCTTTTTGGAGATGACCGTTCCGATCAGAATAATCCCGTCTACCGGATAGTTTTCAAACAGCCGCATATATTCCAGTTCTTTTTCCGACCGGTTGTTGGTAACAGTAAGCAGCATCTGAAACTGCTTTTCCGCCAGCACCTCTCCGATCCCGTCCGCCACTCTTGCAATAGACTCAGAACTGAGCTTTGGTGCTACGACACCGATCAGCCTTGCTTTTTTCGTCCTCAGAATCCTCGCCTGGGCCGACGGATGATAACCTGTCTTTTCAATAGCCTCCCGGATCCGTTCCTTTTTCTCCTCACTTACATATCCACCATTCAGATATCTGGAAACAGCCGCGCTTGACACCTGCGCAAGCTTTGCAATTTCCTTGATTGTCATATCAGGCCCTTCCTCCTTCTCCTGCTTTCTCTGCCTCCTCATCTTCCGTCAGCAGGGTAAAATGATTTTTCCGAAAGGTCAGAACACCTTCCTTCTTCAGCTTTCCAAGCACCGCTGAAAGAGCGCTTCTGTCCGCCGCAAGATAATCCGCAAGCCCCTGTCTGTCAAACGGGATCTCAAAACTTCTGCTTCCCTGCCTCGCCGCCTGCCCGGCAAGGTACGACAGAACTTTCTCTCTGAGTGTTCTTCGGGAAAGATGGGAGACCCTCCCCGCAAGAAACAGATTTTTCTTTGCCAGGATCTGCATCATATTTTCTACGAGGGTCTGCTGCGCCTTCCCGGCTCCGCTTCTCATCATCCTTTCGAAATGAATCCACAGCACCTCTGTGTCCCGGGCCGCCTCCACTGTCACAAGAGATGTCTCTCCGGCCGCCGCAAAGGCTTCCGCGAAAATCTCTCCCGGCATCCCCTGCGCAAGAAGTGTGATGCTCCCGCTGAACTCTTCTCTTAGAATATGAATACAGCCCGACAGCACAATGCCGAATTCATCCGGAATATCCCCGGCGCAGAGCAGGACTTCTCCTTTCCGGTATATCTTTTTCATTACCCTCATCTTCTCCAGAAGCTCCTGGATTTCCATTCCCGTCAGCCCCGAAAACAAAGGGGCTGACGCTAAAATTTTTATTTGATTCATAATGCTCCTTCGTTGTAATTACAACCGACTCTTTTGTCTGAGTGTACTATTCTGTAGTCAGGAAGTCAAGCCGTTTCCGGCAAAACAAACTAGTGAGGAGGAATTAGATGCTTAGAAAAATAATCAAGATCAATGAAGAACTCTGCAACGGCTGCGGCCTTTGTGCCCGGGCCTGCCACGAGGGTGCGATCGAAATGATAGATGGCAAGGCAAAACTGGTTCACGAACATTACTGCGACGGTCTCGGGGACTGCCTGCCTGCGTGCCCGGCCAATGCCATTACGTTTGAAGAACGGGAAGCGCCTGCTTACGATGAGGCAGCCGTCAAAGCTGCCCAGGCAGAAAAAGCCGGAAAAGCCGCAGCCGAAAAGCCAGCTCTCGCCTGCGGATGCCCTGGAACCATGGCAAAAACCATTCAGCGCAGCGAGGCACCGCAGACCGCGCAACAGACCTCCGGCTGTCCCGGACTTCTTTCCCAGTGGCCGGTTCAGATCAAACTGGTACCGGAGCAGGCACCGTACTATCACAACGCGAATCTCCTTATTGCCGCGGACTGCACGGCTTATGCCTATGGAAATTTCCATCAGGATTTCATCCGGAACCACGTCACTCTCATCGGATGTCCGAAGCTGGACGAAGGCGACTACACGGAGAAACTGACCTCCATTTTAACAAACAATGAAATCAAAAGCCTTACGATCGCACGGATGCAGGTTCCCTGCTGCGGCGGTTTGGAGCGTGCCGCAGTACAGGCACTGAAAAACAGCGGAAAAATGATCCCCTGGCAGGTCAGGGTCATCACGCCGGAAGGTCAGATTCTGGACCGCTAGCTTTCTACCGCTTTTTCCCAAAAGCGCCCCGGTCATTTATATTCTCAAAAAAACAAGGAGGACGTCCGTTGCGTCCTCCTCTTTGCTTATCTTCCCACTATTTTTCTGATCACACAGAGCACAACACCGATCACACTACATCCAAGTATTACTGTGCTGACACGCTCCACTACTGTAAGCGCCAGTCTGGCACCATCCAGAACCTGCGGGCTTGCCGGGATCAAAGGCACTACATAGCCTGCCGCTGCCGCCAGAGCGGCAAACAGGATAAACGCAGTCAGTCCCCGTCCTGTATCATAGCTTCTGACCCGGTTCCCGTCCGGCATCTTTTTGCCTCCAAGAAGCCAGATGGCGGAAATGACACCGTACAGAAGAAGGACTCCTGCAATACCAAGGTACAGTCCCTGCGCATAATTCCGGTCTGCGGCTACCCGCCAGATCTCACCGAGCGTACTTCTCTCGGCCCAGAATTCCTGCCACAATTCCAGAACAATCACAGCCATCACGACAAAACATCCACATTTCAGTGCAATGGAAATGCCTTTTCCGACCGCTTTCCCGGCTGTCTTTCCGGCCTTTCCCGCCGCACGTCCGACTGCTTTCACCGGACGGGCTGCCGATCCTGACTTTTTCTTTTTTTGTCTGTCCTGATCTCCTTGCTCCCGGTCTCTTTTTACATTTCCCCGGCTGCCTTTCTGAGGGGCCTTACCTGCCGGTTTTCTTCCGTCTTTTCCCGCACCGGATCCCTGCTGCTGCGGCCGGCGCTTTCCCGGACGGCTCTGTCCGCTCGTGCTGCGTGCCCCGGCAGTCTGCTTCTTCTGAGGCTGTCCGTTTGCAGGCTCAGCGGCCTTTGGCTCTTCCGTTTTCTTGTCGAGATTCCAGTTTTCTTCATCTCTCCAGTCTTCTATCTCAAACGGCTCCTCTTCAGACTTGTCCTGCGCACCGCCTTGTTCCCCGGAGGCTGCATCCGGCCGGCTGTCCAGATCTTCATCATCATCCAGCCACTCCACATCGATCCAGTCATCCTGTCCCTGAGGCTCTTCCCGTCTGATATGATCTTTAATCCGTCCTCCCTTATGTTCCATACAATCAGTCTCCCCTTCCGTAAATCTGATTTCTTCTGTAACACATGTATTTTAACACGGATTCTTTTAGATAAAATGGTTTTCACATTTTTTTAAGAATTTTAAGTAAATCGTAATCTCCTGTCTTTCTCCAGCCTATCCAAGATATGTCTCAAGCAGAAGAAGAGTATTCTTCACTCCATCCACATGGCTTCTCTCGTATCCGTGAGATGCATAAACACCTGCCCCGATCAATCCGTGGCGCACATCATATCCGGCTGTCAGTGCAGCATCCGCATCCGATCCGTAATGAGGATAAACATCCACCGCAAAATCGCATCCCGCTTTTTTCGCCGCCTCAATCAGATTAGAAACGACATCATAATTGTAAGGTCCCCTACTGTCTTTTGCACAGATCGATACCTGATGCTCCTTGCAGGCAAGTCCGTCTCCTACACATCCCATATCCACGGAAAGCACTTCTGTCACACCGTCCGGAATGGAAGCGGAACCGCCGTGTCCAACTTCTTCAAACACTGTCATATGAAGATAGATCCTCCTCTTAGGTGTCACCTCATCCTCTTTGATATGCTTTGCGTACCCAAGAAGCATCGCGGTGCTTAATTTGTCATCCAGGAAACGGCTCTTGATATAGCCGCTCTTTGTAATTGTTGTTCTCGGTTCAAAGCAGACAAAATCTCCGGTCATAATTCCCAGCTTCTCCGTCTCCTCTTTGGAAGATGTCTTTTCGTCAACAACAATCTCCATCACATCGTATGTCCGCTTTGTCTCCGCGTATTTACCATTTACGTGAACAGAAGCGTTGCAAAGCTGGCATGTCCCGTCATAGATACGTCCGTCCCGTGTCCGGATGCGGACAGTCTCACCTTCTGCGGAGTTGGCGTCGATTCCTCCCACCGGAGAAATCTCCAGACATCCGTTGCTCTTGATCTGTGAAACCATCGCGCCCAGTGTATCTACATGAGACTCTACAAAGACCGCATTGTCCGCGTCTTCTCCGCCGAGATCCGCAATCACTCCACCTTTTACTGTGCGGTATGCCGGCACTCCCAGTTTCTCAAATTCATTTAAAAGATAATCCGTCACCTCTTTTGTATAGCCTGACGGGCTGTCGATTGCAAGCAGGTTTTTCAGCTGCTCCAGTACGTATTCCATATTCATTGGTCCTTCTCCTTTCTCATACCTTCTGCTTCTCTTTGTATGATCCATTATAGCATCAGACGGGCCTGTTTTGCTACCCATCCATTAAAACGTTTCCCATAATTTACATTTTCTTTTCAAATGCTATAATAAAATAGAACGCAGTGAAATGCTGTGTAATTGATGGATGCGCTTTTACGCATCACTGTAGTTTTATCGAAAGGAATGAGTATCATGCATAATCAACTGACTGTTACCCTTTTTAAGCGGTATTTCATTCTCCTGGCCGGTCTTACCATCATGGCTTTCGGGGTGGCATTTTCCATCAAGGCCAGTCTCGGGACATCGCCGATCTCCAGTGTTCCTTATGTCATCAGCCTGTTTTCTCCGTTTACTGTAGGAACCGCTACTATTCTCATGCACTGCGTTTTTATACTGCTCCAGATTTTAATTCTCCGAAGAAAATATCATCTGATTCAGCTGATGCAGCTTCCTGTAGCCTTTCTCTTTGGATATCTCACTGATTTCGCGGTCTGGGCGGTCCGCGGCATACAGTGCCATACATACTGGCAGCAGTGGATTGTCTGTCTGGCGGGTATCTTTCTGGTAGCCGTCGGGGTCAGCCTGGAGGTCAAGGCCGGTGTAGTCGTTCTCGCCGGAGAAGGAGTAGTCCTTGCCATCTGCCAGGTTCTTCCGGTCAAATTCGGTTATATGAAGGTGGGATTTGATGTGACATTAGTACTGACTGCCTGCATCCTTTCGCTCGTGTTTACTCAAAGCCTTCAGGGCGTCAGGGAAGGAACCGTTGCCGCTGCCATTCTGGTCGGACTGATTGCAAAACGTCTGGGAAAAATATGGGAGAGATTTCCGCTGGAAGAAGCATAAAAACTGCTTTGGCAGCATACTTTCTGTTGACACTTTCACAAATCTCCGATATCTTAATTATTAGTGAGTTATTTCTATATTGAACATGGAATGAGGTTATGAAAACAAATGGAAAAACGGACAAAATTCATCATTAACTTTTTGTACTTCGCAATTATTATTGCCCTCGCCTTTTTTGTGCTGAGGTTCGCGCTGTCCTTTCTTTTCCCGTTTGTCGCGGCGCTTTTTATTGCCTATATATTGAGACGCCCTATTCAGTTTATTACCACAAAAACACAGCTTCCCCGGAAGCTGTCAGCCATTCTTGTGGTTCTGGTATTTTATGTGACAATCGGTACACTTTTAGTGCTTGGAAGCATCCGGGCTTTTTCTTATGTAAGCGACCTGATACAAAGGCTTCCGCAGATTTATCTCCGGTATGTAAATCCGGTCCTGATTGATCTTTTCGATCAGCTGGAACACGCGATCCAGCAGGCGGATCCTTCTATTCTGGATACCGTAGATTATTTGTGGAACCAGCTTATGCAGTCTCTTCGGGGAATTGTATCGAATCTTTCTCTTACCAGTATGGAGGCAATTTCCAATATTGCGTCCTCCCTTCCGATGCTTTTCATCCGGCTGGTTTTAATGATCATCTCTACCTTCTTTATTGCTATGGATTACGAAGCCTTATCCGTTTTCTGCATGCGCCAGTTAAGCGACAAAGCCCAGAACGTGGTCCGGCAGATCAAGCAGTATGTGGTCGGTACATTATTTGTCTGCATCCGCTCCTACGCACTGATCATGAGCATCACATTTGTAGAGCTGGCTGTCGGCCTGACTTTGATCGGTATCAGAAATTCAGTTCTGATCGCTTTGTGCATTGCAGTTTTTGATATTCTTCCGGTTCTCGGTACCGGCGGTATCATGATTCCATGGGCTGTTATTTCTGCAATCCTCGGAGATTTTCCGGGAGCTATCAAGCTTGCGCTGCTCTATGTATTCATCACTGTCGTGCGCAACATTATTGAGCCAAAAATCGTAGGCGGACAGATCGGACTTCATCCGGTTATTACACTTGTCAGCATGTTCGCCGGTGTCCAGCTGTTCGGTGTAGTCGGTCTGTTTGGTTTTCCGATCGGGCTGTCACTGCTTTCCTATCTGAACCGCACCGGCACAATCCACCTTTTCAAGCCGGATCCGAAAGATTCGGACGAAAATACCAGCAGCTGATAAATCTATCATAAAAAAGCAGGAATTCCTGAAAAGAACGGGATTCCTGTTTTTTTATCGGGATATCATCCGGAGCCGGAACATGAAGTTCCCTTCATATTTCTTTTGACATTCTCATGTTCTTCTGCTAACATGAAGTTGACTTCACAAGAAGCCAACTTCACATTGATGAGAGGGAACACATGAAAACAAGAGTAAAAGAGTTAAGAACAGCAGCAAAAATGACACAGCAGCAGCTGGCTGATCTAGTTCACGTTTCATCGAGGACGATCATTTCCATTGAGAAAGAGCAGTACAGTCCGTCCCTGATGCTGGCCTACCGGATGGCCCTGATATTCGGTGTCACCGTTGAAGACTTATGCTGCCTGAAAGAGAATAAAGAAAAGGAGGATAAACAGTATGAAGATTTATAACAAGAATAATTTTTTCCTTGGATTGTTTTTTTGCCTGCTTGGCATTGCGATGCTGATTGCAAGCATCTGGAAAGGCTTCGATATCAAGGGAAGCCTGATCCTGGCTTTATGCCTGTTCTTCGGGATTGGGATTCTGATCCGCAGTTTATCCGCCGGTCTGTCCCGTGAAGATAAAATCAGCGAACTTGACGAAAGAAATCTCCTCGTAAAGATCAAATCCCGAAGTACTGCATTTTTATGGTCGGAAGGCATCTGCTTTCTCTGCCTGCTTGCATGTATGCTGGGGCATTCTGTCATCGGAGAAGTATTATCGGTACCTATGACACTTGCGTTTGGCATCATGTTAGCCGCCATGATGCTGCTGGAATTAATTACTGTGATTTATTATAATCGGAAAATCTAAAATACTTGTTTACCTTTTATCTATTTCCTCTTTTTATAGAAAAAGATATAATAGTTATATCTTTGAGTAATGGAGGAACATTAGATGACGGAAAAAGAAAAAATGCTTGCCGGACAGCTTTATGACTGCGGCGATGAAGAGCTTTTGACACAATGGCATAAGGCAAAGGACCTGGCCAGGGACTATAACCAGACAGATTCCGCAAATGCACAGGAAAAAGAACGTATTTTAAATGAGTTACTTGGCGGAAAAGGAAAAAATCTCTGGATTACCGCTCCTTTCTATGTCGATTATGGTAACAATATTTATTTTGGCAATAATTGTGAAGTAAACATGAATTGTACTTTTTTGGACGATAATATTATCCGGATCGGCGATAATGCGCTGATCGCCCCAAATGTTCAAATTTACACAGCATTTCATCCAACCAACGCTGCCGACCGTTTCGGTTCACCAAAAGAAGATGGCTCCTTTGAATTTTGCAAAACACAGACCGCTTCTGTCGTAATCGGCGACAACGTATGGATAGGCGGAGGCGCAATTATTATGCCTGGCGTCACGATTGGCGATAACGTTGTTATCGGTGCAGGCAGTATTGTCACAAAGGATATTCCAAGCAACACGATTGCTTACGGAAATCCTTGCCGGGTAAGACGGGAAAATAAATAAATTCATTAATAAAATTTAAAGTTAAGAAAGAATTGGAGACTCTCCGTCTATTGCGGCTATTCCAGCTGTAATAGACGGATTTTTGATAATTTCTTGACTGTAAACCTTGTTTACAGCTTATTATTAAGTAAAATAGAGTTGCTTGAAAGGGGATGCATAGCATGACTATAAAAGACGTAGAAGAACGAACTGGTTTATCCCGTTCTAATATCCGTTTTTATGAAAAGAAAAAACTCATTGAGCCTTCGAGAAATGAAAGCAATGGTTATAGAGATTACTCTGAAAAAGATGTGGAAAATATAAAGAAGATTGCATATCTGCGTACATTGGAAATTTCTATTGAGGATATACGAAGTGTTATATCCGGAAAAGTAACATTGCAGGAAACGATTGAGAAGCAGAATGAAATATTAAAAAGTCAGATTATTGATTTGAACAGGGCGAAACTCATGTGCGAAAAAATGCTGGATGAAGAAAATATTAGTTATGAAAAATTGCAGGTAGAACAATATGTAACAGATTTGCATGACTATTGGAAAGATCATCAAACTGTCTTCAAGATGGATTCCGTCAGCTTTTTGTATATATGGGGAAGTATGCTTACCTGGACAATGATTACAGCACTATGCTTGATTATCGGGGCATTGTCTTATTCTAAACTGCCGGCAGAAATTCCGGTACAATGGAGCAAAGGAATGGCAACATCCCTGGTTAATAAAAACTGGATTTTTATCTGTCCGGTTATTTGTATCATAATCCGTTATTTATTAAAACCATTTATCTACGCGAGATTGCAGATGAACAATTATTATGGAGAGATTATAACCGAG
>MHCFR00700__coassemble_475_pt1 | contig 41119 bp, 47 predicted proteins | sample MHCFR00700__metabat2_high_PE_025 | metagenome-assembled genome bin MHCFR00700
AAAGAACTTGCAGAGATCCGGATCGCATATCCTAATGTGCCGTTCTATGAGGCGGTATTCGAGAATTTTCTGTTTTGAGATCTTTGCTCCGCCCAGAAAGGTGGATAAAATCTGAAGCTCTCTCATATACTTCTCAACGGTAGCCTGGCTTTTTTCTTCCTGAATCAGGAAGATTTCATACTCTTTCAATGACTTTTGCGTAATACGTTTCCCTTCCATAAGTATTCCTTCCTTTTGTGTTTTCTCTTTAGTATCTTCAGCTCTGCCTTCCACTAATCCTGCCTTTGTAAATTTTGCTGTATATAAAAAAAGACTGAATCTATCTCTGTTTTGGTTCAGTCTTTTTGCATTTTTTTTATTTTTCTTTACCATATGGCTGATTTTCGATATAATAAAGTTAATAATTACATCGAAGAAAGGATGCTCTACATGAAAAAAACGCTTTCGCGCCGCCAGAGTTATCTTCTGCTGGCAGTTTTTCCCGCCTATTTTATCATTGTGGGACTATTTATGCAGCCACCTTCGGAAATTCTTTCCGGTCTGTATTCGATTATCCGTGAGCCCGACTTCCTGATTACAGACTATTTTGTGATTGGAGGCATTGGGGCTGCTTTTCTGAATGCCGGCCTGATTACGCTGCTTTTACTTCTTGTTCTTTACCTTCTGCATATGGAAATCGATGGTCATACTATCACCTCCTGCTGCCTGATCTTTGGCTTTTCTTTGTTTGGAAAAAATGTCGTCAACATCTGGACGATTCTCCTGGGTGTCTATTTGTATGCTCACTATCACAAGACTTCCATCCGGAATTATCTTTATGTCGGTCTGTACGGAACGAGCCTTTCCCCGATTATTACCCAGGTTATGCAGTTCGAAGGATTATCATTGCCTGTCCGGGTCTTTTTAAGCTTTGCTATCGGTATCAGCATTGGTTTTGTTCTGCCTCCATTGTCTACCCATGTTCACTATGCTCATCAAGGTTACTCTTTGTATAACGTCGGTTTTTCTTCCGGTATCATTGCGACAGTCATCATCTCTTTATTCAAATCCTTTGGAATTGAAGCAGAATCCCGGCTGATCTGGCATACAGGAAGTAATCTGGAGTTTTCCATCATTTTGGGGGCACTGTTCCTGATCATGATTTTATCTGCCTTTCTTCTGGACCGGAAGCAGCTGTTTGCTTCCTATAAAAAGATCCTTAAATGCAGCGGAATCTCAGGAACTGATTATCTGAAACAGGAAGGGAAAGCGCCTGTTCTTCTCAATATGGGAATCAACGGATTTTTCGCCATGTTTCTTGTGCTGATTTTGGGCGGAGATCTCAACGGTCCGACCATCGGCGGTATTTTCACGATCGTCGGATTTTCCGCCACCGGGAAGCACCTCTTTAATATTGCCCCGATCATGATCGGCGTTATTTTGGCCAGCGTAACAAAAGAGTGGAATATCAACGATCCGTCACCGATGCTTGCTCTTCTGTTTTCTACGACTCTTGCCCCGATCGCCGGGGAATTCGGGATTGTAGCCGGTCTCCTCGCCGGATTTCTTCAGTCTTCTGTAGCATTAAATGTTGGAATTCTTTATGATAGTATGAATTTGTATAATAATGGATTTGCCGGAGGAATTGTAGCAATTTTCATGGTTCCGGTGATCCGTTCCATCCGCTCCAGAAGAGCGCGCGCAAAAGGCGACCTCTCTCTTTAGAGGCCGCCTTGCTTACCATTCCTTATGCATTTTTTGAAATTCCGGTATGTAGAGAATAAGTGTCAGAAACATGATCACCATTTCAGCGAGAATAAAGAAATCTGCTGTCTGTCTAGGGATCCAGGGAAATACCACCAGCGCCAGAAGCAGTAGAAACAAGGTGGCAGTACATACTTTTCCAAACCATTTTGCCCCGTTTAGCTTCTGCCCGTGTTTCAGATTCCATGCTCCCATCACAGCCATAAATCCCTCCTTTATGATCATCAGAAGGATCAGGTAACGCATCAGGGGGTAACGGAATGCGAGACAGACAGCCACTGCCGCATGGGTCAGTTTGTCCGCCACAGGATCCAGAAATTTCCCGAATTCGGTAATCATATTGAAATGTCTTGCAACTTTCCCGTCCAGGAAATCGGTGATGGTGGAGATCAGGAGAATCGCCGCCGCCTGATATTCCTCCTGAATGGAATCCGCACGTAAGTATACAATACAAAATACCGGAATCAGCAGGATGCGGAAGTATCCCATGCAGTTCGGTATCGATAACAGTTCTTTTTTTGAAAAATGCTTCATATTCCCTCCGTTCTGGTTTGACAGGCCCCCTCTTCTTTGTTTAAAATAGTGATAATACAATGACAGGCAACAAGGAGGCATTTTATGCTGCGAAATATTGATCTAAATGAAATCTCTGACGGAAACCTCTATACTTCCAATGATCTGGTACGTGCCGACTGCGGCGGATGCCGCGGATGCTCGGACTGCTGTCAGGGAATGGGGGATTCCATCATCCTTGATCCTTATGACATGGACCAGCTGTACCGTGGTACCGGCCTGAAGCCGGAGGAGCTTCTCCTTCGCGCTGCTGATCTTTCCGTTGTGGACGGCATCATTCTCCCGCATCTGAAGATGACCGGAAAACGGGACTGCTGCCCGTTTCTGTCCGGGGAGGGCCGATGCCGGATTCACGCATTCCGTCCCGGCTTCTGCCGGCTCTTTCCTCTTGGAAGACTGTATGAGGATGGTTCTTTTTCCTACTTTCTTCAGACGAAAGAGTGTAAAAAGACCCACCGTTCCAAAATCCGGATCAAAAAGTGGCTTGACATCCCGGATCTGCCTCGCTATGAAGACTATGTGTGCAGCTGGCACTACCTTCTGATGGATCTGCAGGCTCATATCGAGCGGGCAGGCGATGAATCCTATCAGAAACAGGTATCCATGTATGTGCTCCAGAACTTCTACCTGACCCCGTACCCGGAAGAAGGCTTTTATGAAGCGTTCCAGGAGCGGTACGAGACGTGTAAGAAGCTCTTTCACCTGGCATAAGACCAGCTTATGCCTTCAGGTCTTTTACAGTTCTCTGGAATCCAGAACGATCGTAAACGGTCCGTCATTGATGAGGGAGACTTTCATATCTGCACCGAATCTCCCTCTTTCTACGACCGGTACCTGAGCCTTGCATGACTCAATGATATATTCGTACAGCTCCTCTGCCGCTTTTGGATCGCCGGACTCGATAAAGCTTGGCCGGTTTCCTTTCTTGCAGTTGGCATACAGGGTGAACTGGGAAATCAAAAGCAGACTTCCTCCCACATCCGCCAGGGACAGGTTCGTCTTGCCATTTTCATCTTCAAAGATCCGCATTCCGGTCAGCTTTTTTACCATCTTGTCTGCGGTCTCTTTTGTGTCTTCCTTTCCGACACCGATCAGTACCATAAATCCCTTTCCAATACTTCCGATGGTTTCTCCATCAACGGTTACCGAGCTCTCAAGAACTCTTTGAATTACAAATTTCATCTTTTTCACTCCTTTTTTTCTCCTATCTATCTTACCGTTTTTTTGTCTGTTCTGCAAGAAATACCTTGTATTTCCGCAATAAATAAGATATATTGATACAGTATGATGAAATTTGGAAATGAGGATGAGACATGAAATTACAGCAGCTGCTCAGCTTTACACGGAAAGCTGTGGACGAATACCAGATGATTGAAGCAGGAGACAAGATTGCCGTCGGAATTTCCGGAGGCAAGGACAGTCTGACACTTCTCTACGCGCTCGCCGGTCTGCGGCGTTTTTATCCGAAGCCGTTTGACCTGATTGCCATCACGGTGGACCTTGGCTATGAGAAGTTTCATACAGAGAAGATTGAGGCACTCTGCCAAGAGCTGGATGTGCCATACCATGTAGTAAAAACGGATATTGCAAGGATTCTGTTTGAGGAACGCAAGGAAAGCAATCCATGTTCGCTCTGCGCCAAGATGCGCAAAGGCGCGCTCAATGAAGCAGTGAAGAAACTGGGCTGCAACAAGGTTGCCTACGCCCATCATAAGGATGATATTGTCGAGACGATGATTCTTTCTCTGATTTTTGAGGGCCGGTTCCACTCTTTCTCTCCGAAATCCTATCTGGACCGTATGGATCTGACTGTTATCCGTCCAATGATGTATGTCAATGAAGCGGATGTCATCGGATTTCAGAGAAAATATGAGCTTCCTGTCGAAAAGAGCCGCTGTCCGGTGGACGGGCTGACAAAACGGCAGTATGCCAAAGATCTGATTCACCAGCTGGAGCTTGACCATCCGGGTGCAAAGCAGCGCATGTTTACCGCAATTATAAATGGAAATATTGAAGGCTGGCCGGTACGGCTGACAAGAGAGGAAGTAAAAAGCAGTTCTTAAAGAACTGCTTTTTTCGTTGCTTCTTTGATTTTTACGATCTCTATGATCGCATCAACACATCCGTCGATGCCAAGCTTTCCGCTGTCAAGGCAGACATCATAGCTCTGAACCGCCGACCATTTCTTGTTAGTGTAATAGTTATAGTAGCTGCCGCGCTTTTTGTCCGTTTTGATAATCATTTCCTTCGCTTTCGCCTCTGTCATGTCATACATCCGGCTGATTCGTTTGGCCCGCTTTGCTGTGTCCGCATGGATAAAGACAGACAGGACATTCCGGTAATCCTCCAGCGCATAGTCCGCGCATCTTCCGATCAAAATGCAAGGTCCTTCTTCGGCAAGCTTTTTAATCGCGTCAAACTGTGCGAGGAAGATCTTATGGTTGATCGGCATGTCAGAGTAGCTCCCTGATTTATATCCGAGTGAATAGGTATCCATTACCAGAGAATAGAGAAAACTGCTTGTCGGCTTCTCATCGTGTGCCTTTAAAAGTTCCTCTGCAATTCCACTGTCTTTGGATGCACGATCCAGCATTTCTTTATCATAAAATGGGATCTCCAGCTTCTCGGAAAGACGCTCGCCGATCTCGTGTCCACCGCTGCCAAACTCTCTCCCGATTGTAATAATTGTATTTGTTTTTGACATATACATCACGCTCCTTTAACCAGTCAGCTGTCAAGCTATCGATAGGACTATTATATATCAAATTGAGCAAAATGTATATAACTTTACCAAAAATTTAACTTTTTCTTCTTAGTTTTTGCAATAAATCAACAAAATATTGCGGAAGAGGGGCATCGAATTCCATGTATTCTCCCGTTGCCGGATGATAAATTCCCAGAATCTTCGCATGCAGCACCTGCCCTTTCAGCCCTGGAAAAGGAGGTCTGGAGGACGGTCCATACACTTCATCCCCGAGAAGCGGATGATGAAGCGATGCCATATGGACACGAATCTGGTGGGTACGCCCCGTCTCGAGACGGCAGCGGATGTAGGTGAAATTTCCAAAACGCTCCAGCACCTCATAATGGGTCACAGCCTGTTTTCCATTTTTATGGTTGATGCTCATCTTTTTCCGGTCTGTCGGGTGACGCCCGATCGGCGCGTCCACGGTTCCGGTGTCTTCTTTGATATTCCCGTATACAATCGCATGGTATTCCCTGCGGATCGTATGCTCTTTCAGCTGCTCCGCAAGAATCCGGTGGGCCTCATCATTTTTGCATACCAGAAGGGAGCCTGTCGTATCCATATCGATCCGGTGTACAATTCCCGGACGCATCACGCCATTGATCCCCGAAAGGCTGTCTTTGCAATGATACATCAGTGCATTGACAAGAGTCCCGCTGTAATGCCCCGCCGCCGGGTGGACAACCATCCCTTTCGGTTTGTTGACGACCAGAATATCCTGATCCTCATAAAGAATATCAAGCGGGATGTCTTCCGGAAGGATATCCGGCTCCTTCGCCTCCGGGATCTCCACGGAGATTTCATCGCCTGCCCCCAGTTTATAGTTTGCCTTTACAGGCTTTCCGTTTACACTCACATGGCCCTCTTTGATCAGCTTCTGAATATAAGAGCGTGATACTTCCTCCAATCTGCACGAAAGGAATTTGTCGATCCGTTCTCCGACAAATTCCTCCGCCTGCAACACTTTATTTTCCATCTGTGCCTGTTCCTTTCTTTCTTCCAAGAAACTCCAGCTCCTCCTCCTTGTACCGGAAAAAGATCAGGATAAGCAATACCGCAAATGATACCGTCACATAAATATCTGCCACGTTAAATACCGGAAAGTCAATCAGACGGAAATAGAAGAAATCTACCACATATCCAAGACGAATCCGGTCAATCAGATTCCCGGCCGCGCCTGCCACAATGAAAATTCCGCAAAGTCTCAGCGGCAGATACCGGCCGGTCTTCGGAATCCGCACGTAACAGTAAAGAATAAAAGCAAAAATCAGAATGGCAACGCACACGAAAAAGATCTGCCGGTTCTGCAGAAGACCAAACGCGGCACCTCTGTTTTCCAGATAGTTCAGTTCAAACACGTTGTCAATCAGGACAAAGGCAGGACCGTCCTTCAGATGCGTGACTGCCAGATATTTGGTATACTGGTCAATCAGTACCGCCACGATGACAAGAATCACTGCCATGACATAATTTTTCAGTCCATTTTTCTTATTCATATCTCTCTCCTGTGATCATCAATCAAGTATATTTTCGGACTTCAACATAGGATCTTCCCTTCCGCGTCTCGGAAAGCACGCCCTCGTAACGGAATTTCCCCATTCCCCGCACCGAGATAATGTCTCCTTCCTTCAGGCGGTACCCGTTGCTCACAATCAGCCTGCCGTTTACAAACACCTTTTTACCTTCAATCAGTCCGGAAAGTCTGCTTCTCGAGGAAGAAAATGCAAGTGCCAGAAGACTGTCCAGTCTTACAGACGCAACTGTCCCCCGTATTTCTTCAAAGGACGGCTCGTACTGAAACTCCTGCTGTGCCTCAATCTGTGCCATAACAGATGTGTGACGGATTCTGGTCAGATTTTCCGCAAGAAAGTCCGCCATGTTTTCCGATACAAATACAACCGCCTCCCGGTCTTCCACGAGAATGTCGCCGATCTTGCATCTTTCAATTCCAAGATTCAGAATTGCTCCAAGATAGTCCCGGTGAGACAGTTCCTCCGAAAACTTCGGATTCAGCGGGCGGATACGAAGGATGGAAAACGGATAAAAAAACTCATAACAAAGAGCATCAGGTAGAAAAGCAACCATCTGACGCTCCGCTGCCGCATAGCCGCCAAAAGTCTCGTATCCGGAGTATAGCTCCTCCTTTGACAGCGTATGCAGAATATTCAGTTCATTCAGATTCAGAAAGTCACTGAACATCACAATCCCGCGCTGGTAGGCAGTGCGGGATAGGTCAATCAGTCTTTTCTGAAATATTAATTCTTCTCTTTCCATTCTCTGAAACCGGTTTCTTAGTATCTTTTGCTGATAGAAGACACATCAAAAGATGTGTTCAGAAGATCCTGAAGATCTCCGGAAATACCTACATTTGTAGGAGTCAGCAGGAAGATGAAACTGGAAATCTTCTGAAGGTTTCCGTCAATGGCAAATGTCGCGCCTGATGTAAAATCAATGATACGCTGCGCAATCTCAAGATCAAGGCCTTCCAGATTCAAAATTACAGTACGTCCGCTCAAAAGTGTCTCTGTAATCTCTCTTGCGTCATCTACAGAGCTCGGCTTGATCACACATACTTCCATGCCTGTAGCCTGCGGTCTGCGGCCTGAACGTCTCATAGGTGTCACTTTGCTGTTCTGAGAAGATGTCTGTCTGGATTCGTAGTCTTCCTCTTCTTCTGCGGAGAAATTTTCTGTCTCTTCATTCGTCTTATCTCTTCCAAACAGTTTTCTTTTCGGTTTCTCTTCGTAGTCCTCTAAGTCATCTTCATCAAAGAAATCATCGTTCTCATAATCGTCGTCGTCATCACTTAATTTCATGATATTCAAAAACTTGTCTAATACACCCATTTTTTACACTCCTATCATCTTGTGTTCTTATCTAAAGCATAATTTCTTTTACCAAAGATTCCTGTACCGACACGGACCATTGTGGCACCTTCTTCAATCGCTACTTCATAATCATTGGTCATACCCATAGAAAGTACGCCCATATGGATATTATCAATGTTTTTGTCTGCAATGTCAACAGATAATTTCCGAAGCGCAGAAAAAAATTGTCGATTTTTCTCCGGGTCATCTGTATTCGGCGCAATCGTCATCAGGCCCTCTACAGTAACATTTTTGAACTCCGGAACTTTATCGATAAACCCCATGACATCTTCCGGCATGAGACCGAATTTTGTGTCCTCTTTTGCCATATTGACCTCCAGAAGGACCTTCGCTGTGACCTGCTTTTTCGCCGCTTCCCGGTCAATGGTCTCCAGCAGTCTGAGGGAATCCACCGAATGAATCAGCTCGGCTTTGTCAACGATATATTTGACTTTATTTCTCTGCAGATGTCCGATCATGTGCCACCGGATATCGGACGGAAGTTCTTCGTATTTTTCCGTCAGTTCCTGTACTTTGTTTTCCCCGAACACACGGATTCCCGCATCGTATGCCTCCCGGATCATGGCAGCCGGTTTCGTTTTGCTGACCGCGATCAGTGTAACATCCTCCCTTTTCCGTCCGCTTCTTTTGCAGGCATTTTGTATTTTTTCTTCTACAATCCTGAGATTTTCTGTAACAACTCCAGGCTCATAACATGTTTCCATCTCTTCTACTTCCTTTCTGCTTTTGCTATACAAGAATTTCATCATCCTGTACCGATTCCGCGTTCAGGACAATTCTGTCATAGTTGGACAGCTGATTGCTGCTTCCGTTTCCGGTAATATAGTAGTCCTCATTTTCAGCCGCGATATCAATGGAGGTAAAGACAGCATAACCGCTTCCGGCTTCATAGACCCCTGCCTGGCTGACTGTCTCAGACAGCGTTCTTGTATTATTGGAATCCTGCATCTGGATCACTGTGCCCTTTGGCAGATTTTCCGCTTCGATGCATGCCATATTTTTTTCCGTATCTGTATAGTAGACATCCGCCGCCCGGAAACTTGTTTCCCCGTCATTATAGACAAGCACGCCCTGCTCATCTGTCTCGCCGTTGCTCACAATATATTCTGTCGGAACTTCATAGCAGTCCTTTTCCACAACCGCGGATTTTGGAATTTTGAGTCCCTGTGCGTTTTCAATGAGAATCTCGATGTCCAGATAACGGTCGGATGCGTAGCGGATCATCGAACTGTCCAGTGTCAGGTATGCGTAATAGGTGTCCTTGTCCTTCTTTTCCATTTGAAGGCCCGCAATCATTTCTTCATCATCTTTTAAAAAACGGATGTTGACACTGCTGCGGTCCAGCAGAGACTCTGCCGTATCCGCATCCATTCTTACAACCAGATACCATTCTTCTCCTGTCACAATCTTGTACATGCTGTCTCCTTCACTGACTTTCCGGTTCTCATGCACCTCCGTCCTGGTATAGCTGCTTTTATCAAAATTCTTGTCTGTGACCTGGTCGGTTGTCATGCTCTCATAACCGTCTACCTCATAGACAAGAATTCCATCCGTCTCACTTGTACAGTTCTGATAGCTTCCTTCTTCCTGCTCTTCAAGAGCCGCCGTCATTCTGGAAGTTCTGGTCTGGTCTGTTTTCCGGTCAAGCAGATTCTGTATCGTACTTTTCAAGGAGTACGTCTCGGAAAAAGATGCCTCCCTATAGTTGTTCGCAAATGTGCGGACCGAAGACAGAAGCTGTCTCTGCTCATCCTCTGTAAGCTGTGTTTCTCCTGTCTCTTCCTCCCTGTTGCTTAAATCCAGTTTCTTATCGGAAACAGCACAGACACTCTGACCTGCTGAAATTTTGGATTCCTCGGGCTGATAGAAATTCAGATAGCCGCTTTTCGATGCCTCCACGGTTTGCTCTGTCCGGACTGCAAATCCGGTATAGGATACATTCTTAATAATCGATCCCTGCCCTACTTCATAGTATGTCGTCGGCCGGTTGGTAACCGAAACCACCAACTCTACAATCACATAGATCAGGATAACGGCAAACAGAATGACTCCGATATTGATATTCCATTTTCTGCGGTATGACCTGATATCCGTAGTTTTCTTTCTGACTGCCAAATCATCTTCCTCCTAATTCCATTTCTTAAGCCTTGGTCCATTCCGGTAACAATAGAGATCACCCTGCCGTACATTCCGCTTCTTCATCTCATCCAGCAGCATGTCTTTCAGCTTCCACCAGCTTGTATTCCAGTTGCAGAACACGGCATCCTTCTCCGGAATTCTGCTGAAAAACCGTTCGATCACCATATCCGGATCCAGCAGCCGGATAAACAGAATCAGGCGCTCCAGATACTCTTCCAGGGCGCAGATCTGAAACTCCCCGTTTTCATACTGCCCTGCAAGCTCTGTCCCTTTTGCCAGATAGAGAGAATGAATCTTGACGATATCATTACCAAGCACCGACAGAATTTTCGCTGTTTCCGCCGCATCTTCCCCGGTATCCCACGGAAGATTTAAAATCACATGGGTACAGATATCAAACGGATACTGTCTGATCCGCTGTACCGCATCGATATATTCCGCAAGGCCGTGTCCCCGTCTGACTTTTGCAAGGGAATGGTAGTTGACTGTCTGAAGTCCCAGTTCGATCGTGACCGCAATTCCCGTCTCCTGCATCCACTCATGCAAAAAAGCCAGGTAACGGCTGCTGATACAGTCCGGCCTGGTGGAAATCGATACTTCAACGATATCTTTCACCTTTTCCGCTTCCCTGATATAGGAGCAGAACGTCTCAAACGGAAAGTATGTATTTGTATAATTCTGAAAATATGCAATAAACTTCTCTGCGTGATATCGTCTTTGAATATATTCTTTTGTCTTTTCGAGCTGCACCGCAACCGGCACAGCCCCTTCCATGGCCTCAAACCCGGTGCCTTTTTCCGAACAGAACGTGCAGCCGCTGCCGCCCTCTCTGTTCGGGCATGTCCCGGGAAGATTGACCGGAAGTTTATATACTTTTGCGTGATACTTGTCTTTCAGATACTGACTGTATGATCTGTATAACTGCTCTTCCATCGTCACTGTCCTTTTCTTCTCCTGTATATTCTTCTGTTTTCCGGTAATAATAAGGAAAGAATTCATAAAGGAGGATTATCATATATGAAATGGTTTGATAACATTGCACTGACACTGGTAATCGTAGGCGCCCTGAACTGGCTACTGATCGGCGTATTCCGCTTTGATCTGGTCGCCTGGCTCTTCGGAAACCTGTCCATGCTGTCCCGTATCATCTATGCGCTGGTAGGTCTCTGCGGCCTATATCTGATCAGCCTGTTTGGACGGATACGTGGCTTTTCCGAAGATTAATTCTGCGTGCCTTCCAGAAGCGCATTCATATTCTGATAAAGGATATCTCTCGATCCGGCACCCATCACGATGGAGATGTATGGATGATCTGCCGAATTCCGGTCCAGAAGGATCAGGCAGTATCCTGCTTCTCCGGTCGTGCCGGTCTTGCCGCCCACTACAGTAACTCCGTCCGGAGCATTTACAATGCCTCTCGCATAATAGTTGGTCGGCTTCCACTCTTCTGTGCGGACACTTCCGTCCGCTTCTTTGATGGAAGCAGTATAGCTTTCCGCCTCGATGACTTTCATGAATTCCTCATTTTGAATACAGGTATTGAAAATCAGATACAGATCGTATGCTGTTGTATAATGATTATCATCATGCAGTCCGTGCGGATTGGTGAAATGCGTGTTAACCGCCATCAGCTCCTTCGCGCGGGCGTTCATTTCTTCCACAAAAGCTTCTTCCGACCCGGAAATATGTTCTGCGATCGCTGTCGCAGCATCGTTTCCTGAAGAAAGCAGCAGGCCGTAAAGCAGATCGCCAAGCGTCAACTGGTCTCCTTCCTGAAGTCCGCACAAAGACGCATCTGCAGGAAAACTGGATGCTGCCGCATTCTCTCCGACTGTCACGACATCAGAAAGATTCCCTTTTTCCAGCGCAAGAAGTGCTGTGAGAATCTTCGTCGTGCTGGCCGGATACAGCCGGTCGTGGATCTGATTGGAATAGAGCACATTTGCTCCGTTTAAGTCAAACAGTCCGGCAGCATGTACGTCTGTTGTGCCGCTGTACTGAATTTCATCCGTATTTTCGGAAGCCACACACAGACTGGTTGCCGCAAGCCCGTCTGCGGAAAATACCGAACCGCTGTAGTTCGCTTTTTCGTAGGATATCATCTCCGCATTCTTCTGCGCATGCTGCATGGAGACCGCATACACTCCGCCGCCTGCCGCCGCAATCAGAACCAGACAGATCCCTGCTGCGATCTGTCTCCTATGGTTCTTTTTCTGATTCTTCTTATTCCCGTGTCTGCGGCTGCGTTTCTGTCTGTTTTTCTCAATCCGTTCTCTTCTTTTTTGTGCTTCCTCTTCCCTGTAACTACTCATACATGAACCCCTTCATAGCATTTATACTGCTGTGTTATACTACTTATACATTTCTCTCCAGTCGAGATCTCCTCTGTCGATGGCCAGAATAATCAGTTCCGCCGTTGCAAGATTGGTCGCGACCGGAATGTTGTATGTGTCGCACAGACGGATCACATCATTGACATCCGGCTCATGCGGCTTCGGATTCGACGGATCCCGCAGGAAAATCAGGGCGTCGATCCCGTTCTGCGCGATCTGGGATCCCAGCTGCTGCTTCCCGCCAAGAGGTCCTGCCAGATATTTGTGTACATTCAGATTTGTAACTTCCTCGATCAGACGTCCTGTCGTTCCGGTTGCATACAGTTCATTTCTGCTTAGAATCCCTCTATAAGCAATACAGAAATTCTGCATCAGTGTCTTTTTTGAGTCGTGTGCAATGAGCCCAATATTCATGTTCCTCACTCCTTATTTATATTTTTTCTGCTGTAATCCAACATTTAATACCAGACCTATACCGATAAACATGCTGACAAGGGATGACATTCCGTAGCTGACAAACGGCAGCGGAATACCGGTATTCGGGAAGAGCCCTGTCGCCACACTGATATTAATGAAGCTCTGTATCCCGATCTGCGCGGCTACCCCGCAGCATATGATCCGGCCTCCTGTATCCGGTGCACGCATCCCTATTCTCATACATTGTATTACAATTAATAATAGCAGACCAATCACGATACAGCAACCCACAAAACCTAATTCTTCTCCTACAATTGCAAAGATAAAGTCGGTCTGCGGCTCCAGAATAAAGTTACCGTTCTTTACGGATGTTGTCGTATTATTGTTCAGGCCCTTTCCGGTCAGCCGGCCGGAACCGATGGCCATAATAGAGTTGTTCTGCTGATACGCCTCATCACTGCTGTATTTTTCGGGCTGCAGCCACGCAAGAATACGTGTCTCCTGATACCCCTGCAGAATATCGATATCCGAGTGGACAATGAGACTCAAAAGGATCACTGCCGTCGGAACTGAAATCAGAAGAAATATTCCGATAAATTTATAGCTCAGGCCTCCCACATACATCATAACGCAGAATACCAGAACAATCGAAATCGTCGTTGAAAGGTCCGGCTGCTTGTAGATCAGAAAGCATGGTACCGCCATCAAAAGTACTGCCTTTATGATCGTAACCGGCTTTGTAATCTCATCTTCATGATTCATAATATATTTCGCAAAGAACAGAACAAGCAGGATCTTTGCAAGTTCGGACGGCTGAAACGTCGTAAATCCAAAGTCAATCCATCTTGTCGCGCCGTTTACGTCTCTTCCGAAGAAACGTACAGCCAGAAGCATCGCGATCGTCAGACCGTAAAGGATCCACTGCAGATTCAAAATCCATACATAATCAATCATGGATACAACGGCCAATGCGATCAATCCGATGACCAGTCCGATGATCTGTCTTCCCTGAACAGACTGCTTAGCACTTCCGATTACCATGATGCCCAGACATGTCAGGGCAAGCACGGAAATCAGCAGCGAAAATTTAAAATCTTTTAAACGGTATGGTTTCGTAAATTTCAGTATCTTCAAAGCTTTTCTCCTGTCAGTGTAATGGTAATCCGGGAACGGGTGACTGAAACATCAAAGGTTTCCGGAGTTGTATCAATGTATTTTGATACCGTCAGAAACAGTTCTTTCTGAAACAGTTCACATACATTTGGGTTACAATCCATTCTGTCGGATACGAGAACCGTTCTGAGGCGGTCTTTTGCGATCCCGACAGACGCTTTTTTTTCCATTCCTTCAAATAATCCCATTTTCTGCCTCCTGCTTAATTCTTTTTGAACAGATGTGTGAGCCGGGAGAACAGTCCTCCCTTCTCATCCATATCCATGAGAGGAACTTCCTCCCCCGTAAGTCTTCGGCAGATATTCATATAGGCCTTCCCGGACGGGGAATCATCACCCGCAACAGGTTCACCCTGATTTGTCGCGATCACGACCTGTTCATCATCCGGGATGGCTCCAAGAAGATGGATCGGAAGAATCTCTGTCACATCTTCCACAGACATCATGTCTCCGCGCTTTACCATGTCAATCCGGATCCGGTTGATAATCAGTTCAAGATTCCGGATCTGTTTTGCTTCCAGAAGACCGATAATCCGGTCGGCATCGCGGATCGCGGATACTTCCGGCGTCGTTACGACAACAGCACGGTCGGCTCCTGCCACGGCATTTTCAAATCCCTGCTCAATCCCGGCCGGACAGTCCAGAAGTACATAATCATACTCTTCTCTCAGATCCGCGGTCAGCTTTTTCATCTGCTCCGGAGAGATGGCGGATTTATCCTTTGTCTGGGCAGACGGGAGCAGATAAAGCCCCTCATATCTTTTGTCGTGAATGGCAGCCTGCTTCAGTCTGCATTTCCCTTCGATCACGTCAACCAGATTGTAGACAATCCGGTTTTCCAGCCCCATTACAACATCCAGATTCCTAAGTCCCAGATCCGTGTCGATGACCAGCACTTTTTTCCCAAGCTTTGCAAGGCCGGCCCCTATATTCGCGGTCGTCGTCGTCTTCCCGACACCGCCTTTTCCTGATGTAATAACAATAACTTCACCCATGTTCCTTCCTCCTAAGACCAAACTTGATGGAAAGACAACAGACAGGAGAAATCCGCCCCTGCCATGCCGCCTTCTTTCTTTCGTAATTTCCGGTACATCATCAGTCTCCTGAAACAACCGTTCCAAGGGATGCTGCGTGTCCCGTCACGATTTCATCTTCTTCATCCAGCCCGTAATAGTAGCGGATAATATCACGCCCTATTTCAGAAGGATACGTAGAATTATAACCATTTGCGATACGGATCGCAAACGCAACGTTGGTGTCCTGTCCTGATGTAAATCCAACGAACAGGCCGTGGTTCGGATGTGTCGTACTCTGCTGTGCTGTACCTGTCTTTCCGTACAGCTCAAAGTCTCCGAGACTATTGAATGTGGAAGTGTTGGTAACCATTCTGCGCATTCCATTGTGAACTGCTGTCCATGTGGAATTCGCAATTCCTTCCACCTCATTTCTGACACTTGGCTCATAATCTTTCACAAGATTTCCGTTGACATCCGTTGTTTTATCAAATAATGACAGATTATAGACGGTCCCCTCATTGGCAACTGCGCTGATATAACGTGCAAGCCCTGATGTTGTATAGTTGTTGGTTCCCTGTCCAATGGAAGAACGTACTACGTCACTGTCGGAAATCTGTGGCTGCGACTCCGTGATTTCCAGCCCGGTTGTGTCTCCAAGGCCGAATTCCTCCGCATATTTCTGCAGACGCTCAATTCCGTATGCATCATTGTATTCTCCGCCTGTTGTTCCAAGACGGTAGCCTACTTCGTAGAAGAAATCGTTACAGGAGTGCTGAATTGCGCTTACTACACTTAAGCTTCCATGAGAGCCCGGATAGATCCAGCACCGTGCGATCGGAGAAATCTTATCAAAAATTCCGGTACAGGAAATCGTAGTTCCTGTGCTGATTACTTCCTCGGTCAGACCTGCAATGGAAACAAGCGGTTTATATGTGGAACCAGGCGCCGTCCGTTCCTGTGTTGCTTTGTTGTAAAGCGGACTCGACGTCATGGAGTTCAGCTGTGCATAATAGTCGGAATCCATCGTATTTGCCAGACGATTGTTGTCATAACCCGGATAGGAAACCATGGCAAGCACCTGTCCGTTGCTCGGATCCGTAATCACGATGGATCCGGTACACGGCTCCAGTCCCAGTTCGCCGGGCGTAATCTCCAGACTTTCAATCTTGCTCCGAATAAAGTTATAAGCAGCTGTTGAACCGGAACTTCTCAGCCGGTTGTACTGGGTTTCATCATATTTCAGAATATTCTGCTCATACAGGATACAGCAGACCTGGTTTCCTGAAATATCCCCGGATTTGATCATATATTCATAGATAATTTTTTCAAAATCACCGTCATCTCCAAGCACTTCTCCCACATACTGCACAATTGCCTGATAAATCTCGGAAGCGCTTGAATAGCTTGCATCCCCTTCCAGATAATCGGTCAGTTTTGAGGTGTCGATCCAGTTCTGTGAAATCGCATAATTCAGATATTCATTAACTCCGATCGTCTCCTCTTCTTTCCATGCAAGATAGGTCTCATCGCTTGTATCGATTCTGTCCTCAACAAGGATTCCGGAATCATCTGTCAGGAGTGTGTCCACCACATAGTCCATGTAGGCTTTCATCCGGTCAGACAGATCCTGGTAGGCCGTCCCGTTTGCATTCTGCATTTCGGAAAGCACGGAACTGATCGCGTCTTCCTCTCTCCTGGAATAGGTCTCCAGAACCTCTTTTTCTGCAGTGCCCGCATCACTTTGGGTAAACTGGCTTGTATCAATGATCTCGTTCTTGAAAAATGCATTATAAACATCTCCCACCGGAATGACGATGGAGTCTGCATCGGTTACTTTGCTTGTATCATAGTCAAGACGGTTGACCATCTTGGAAAGCAGAATCGCCGCAAGCTTCTCTTCGAGAATATTGTAGGCGGCAATCTGAAGATCCGCGTCAATTGACAGGTATACATCATTTCCTGCCTTTGCCTCTGTCACCTTCTCGGAATCGATGACCTTTCCGACATTGTTGACGTAGATTTTCGTCTCTCCTTTTTCTCCCTGAAGAGTGCTGTCCATTGCTTTTTCAATCCCGGCCTTTCCGACAATATCTGTCAGAGAGTAGGATTCCTGCTCTTCCTCGGAAAGTGCATTGTACTCATCCTGGGAAATCTGTCCGGTATAGCCGATAATCGATGCAAAATATTTACTGTTATTATACTGGCGGATGGAGCTCTCTTCGATGCTGACTCCTGTCAGCTCCTCCTGATTTTCCATTATTTCCGCCACTGTCGTATCACTGACATTTGTTGCAATTGTCGTTGCAATATATTTCCGGTACTTGTTCAGGCTGATCGCATACCGGATATTGACAAGCTTCAGAATATCCGATTTCTCGTAATCGTCCTCATTGATTCCGTATCCGTACGTCTCATCGGTGCACAGATAGTGGATAATATCTGCCGCTGTATAGTTTTTCTGTTTCTCGGACAGCTTGTCTATTGTAGCATACCCAAAAATGTCGGCAATAAACCGAAGACGCGCCGTGCCTTCCGTAGAAAACTCATACTCACCGCTATCATTGAGGACAATACCGAAGCTGTTGATGATGGAGTCCCCGTTTTTCTCGATAATATCGATTACTCTGCGGACTGTCGCGTTCAGCTCCTTGTTTTTCTGCTTAGTCGTATCGTAATCCCCGTTATCTTCGATCGTTACCGAATAGGCAAGAACATTGTCCGCCAGAACTGTTCCGTTCCGGTCGAGAATCCGTCCTCTTGTGCCCTGTACTTCTCTTGTTTTCTGAATCTGGAGTTTGTAGTCGTTCAGATAGCTCTCGCCTCTTACAATCTGAAGATAGAACACTCTCTGCACCAGAATCGCGAACATCACGCAGAATACAATACTCGCGATAAACATTCTGGACTTTACAAGCTTGATGACTGTTTCCTTTATGCGTTCCAAAATATTAAACAAACCTGCTTGCACTCCTTTTTTCTTCTTCTACAAGTTTACGGTTAATTCTTAAAATAAGCTGATATACAATCAAGGTGATAATGACTGTATAGAGCATCTCCGGAATGATGACATGCCCGAGATAGTAAAGAAAATGGAAATCACTCTGGAGCATGAACTGGAAAAAGTAGACCAGTATTCCATATACCAGCTCACTTCCCCCGATCAGAAGAAGCGGCAGTTTGATATTTTCATCATAGTAGAGCTTCTGGAAAAATCCATTGGCATATCCGATCACTGTGTATAATAAAATATAAAATCCAATATACTGTCCGAAGCTGATATCAAGCAGAAATCCGCTCAGAACTCCAACGAACATCCCCTCTTTCTTCCCCTGCATGAATCCAAAGGCTGCCGTCAGAATGATCAGAAGATTCGGCTTGATCGAAGCAAGCTCAAGATAGCTGAATATCGTTGTCTCCAGGAGGAAAAATACGATCACAAGAGCTGCCTCAATGACTTTGCGTTTTACAGCCAGCATGAGTTGTCTCCTTTCTATTCACCCGATGAATCGCTTTCCGTCTGATTTCCATTGTCGATCAGATCCTGTTTTGTCGTCGTAATGACAAGAACTTCCTGCAGCTTTTTGAAATCTACCGCAGGGATGATATATCCGGAACGGGTCAGATTGTTTGAATCCACGTTGACCTCGCTGACATATCCTATCAGAAGCCCCTGCAGATATTTACTGCTGATATTGGACGTTACAATCTGTTCTCCAACTGCAACTTCATTTTCATTATTTGCCAGCTGCTCAAACTGTACAACACCGTTGTTGATCAGCTTCAAATCTCCGCTGACAATACACTGGTCAAAGGTTGTCATGACCATGGCCGATATATTGACCTCATCGATAATCGAACGCACAGTAGAAGAATGCGCATTTACCTCTGTCACAATTCCGACAAGTCCGTTTCCGCTCAGGACATTCATATCTTCACGAATTCCGTCCTCGCTTCCTTTGTCGATCGTAAAGGAAGTAAACCAGTTGCTTCCGTCATTCGCGATCACTCTCGCTCCTACTTTCGGGTAGTCGGATGTATTCTGATCCATCTTGTATAAATCATAAAACCGCTCCAGCTCCACTGCTTTTTGCTGCAGCTGGTTGTTTTCCGCTTTCAGATTTTCATTCTGTTCTTTCAGTGTTTCATTTTCTTTCTGTACACTTTTCAGTGTGGCAAAATTATCCGCCACATCGTTGACCCATGTCCCGATCACATTGATCCCTTTCTGCATCGGAACCACCGTATAATCTGCGATCGCCCGGAGCGGGCCGCTTTTGACATCTGCAAAAAAGGTCGCCGCCATGCACACAACACAGGCAGCCACGATGATCAACAGCCAGTATTTACTTTCCAAACCTTTTTGATTTCTTGTCTTCATCTTATCTCATCCACCTATAATTTTCGTCTTTCATGGAATATGCCAGATCCTTCAGATCGTCCGACAATAGAATATCACGCACTCCCCGGATTGCGCTTAAATGGGGCTCTTTAACCGTATAAAACGGAATCCCCGTTTTTTCCTCCATATATCTGTCCAGACCTTTTGTACAGGCAATGCCTCCCGTCAGACAGATTCCCCGCTTTCTGATCGCCGCAAGCACATCCGGCGGAGCCTGTTCCAGCATCAGCGACACTGCTTCCCCGCAAGGCTTAAGGAACTCTTTCACAGCGGTTCTGACAATATAGTCCGGGATCTCCTTGATTCCGGGTCTTGACCGAACCAGGTCTCTCCCTGCAGCCATTACCGCGTGTCCCTGTTCTTCTCCAAACACGCTGCTCTGAATCCGCACAGCCTCTGCTGTCAGCCTGCCAATCACAAAATCCAGATGCCTCCTGACGAGAGTAATGATGGCTCTGTCTATGGAAGCCCCTCCGGTCTTTAACAGACGGTTCAGGACAATCCCGCCTCTGGACAGAACAGAAATATCCGTTGTCTCGCCTCCGATATTGACGATGGCCGCTCCGGTCTCCTGTTTGATATCAATCCCGGCTCCAATCGCATCTGCGACGCCCCGCTCCACGATGCGGACCTCTTTTGCCCTGGCCGAAGAATAGATCAGCAGATCAAAAAACGCTTTCTTTTCCATCTCTGTCACATCTGTCGGAACCGCAATCACATATTCTGTCCCTCTGGAGAAGAATCCCTCCTCTGTCTTCAATTCACTTTCCAACAGGTACTGCATCTCTCCGATTCTGGAAATCACACCTTCCTTCATCGGAAACTCGATTGTAATTTCCCCCGGCGCCTTTTCATACATTTCATAGGCACGGTCGCCTGTTGCAAAAATCTCTGTCTCATTCCGGACGGCTACCGCATTTTTTACGGTCCGGATCCGGTTTTCCTTTTTATCATAAATCTTTAACTGATACGTACCAAGATCCAGGCCATAAATACTCCTAGCCATCTTCGTCCCAGTCCCTTCTATTATTTATATCCACCCTTTTTCAGCAAGGCTCACATACGACCGGTCACCGATAATGATGTGGTCGATCAGCGTGATTCCGATCAGTTCTCCCGCTTTCGCGATCTTTTTCGTCACAAGTATATCCTCCCTGCTCGGCTCCGGATCGCCGCTCGGATGATTATGCAAAAGTATAATCATCACCGCATCTTTCTGTAATGCTTCTATAAACAACTCTCTGGGAGAAATCACAGACATATTGACTGTCCCCTTGGAAATTCTTGTCTCACCCAGAAGCTTTGACTTTGTATTTAACATCAGCAGTTTCAGTTCTTCCTGTTTGAGGTGACGCATATCTTCCATATAATAGGAAGCGATCGTCTCCGGCCTGTCAAAACACAGCGGCTCTTTTGCTTTCTCTTTCGCAATTCTTCTTGCAATCTCACAGAGGCAGAGAATCTGTACCGCCTTGACCTCCCCGATTCCCGGAATTTTCATCAATGCCTCTTTCGAGTAGGAAGGAAGCCTCGTAAGCCCGCCCTCTTTTCCGTCCGGGTAAAGCACTGCTTTTGCTGTCTCCAGCACATTGCCTCCTTTCGTACCGCTTCTTAAAAGTACGGCCAGAAGCTCGATATCGGTCAGGCTTTTTGCACCAAAACGTCCACATTTTTCATATGGACGTTCCTCTTTCAGTAACTCTTTCATTTTTTGATTCATACTCTTTTGTAAACTCTGATGATCGATTCAGTAGATTATAAGAAGCGATAAATAATGATAGAAAGAATCATGCCAACAATGCTGGCGATAGAAATATTCACACTCAGTCCCAAAGTGAGAACCAGAATCCCAAGATCCAGTACAACCGGCTGCTGCAGGCCAAATGTCTGACCGTACGAAAGCCATCCAAGTCCGGGAATATCCTGTGCGAGCATCCCTATAAATCCGCCCAACACAATGCCTGCCAGAAGCATCAGGAGAAGTCCCCATCCATTTTTGCTTCCTGCTCCTTTCATCTGTAACCCTCCAAACTCTAGTGTTTTACAAACCGCTTTTATTCTAACACACTTCAAAAAAAGTGTATAGACTTTTTGTGCATTAAATTTTCCTTAAGAATCGACAACGTATTTACGGGGCCTGCGGGTACTTTTGTCGGTAACGTGTCGTCAACGGAACCGTAAGTAGAACGCAGTCTATGTAAATAAATGTAAGAATATGCACGAATATACCATACTTTTTTTTGCATAACAATTCCCCTACGGGGTATCGTCATTTTTGTTTTTCTCAAAATAAAACTCCACCTTTGTATCACTATGGATCAGGCCGAACCTGACCCCGACCTGGTAGGGGATACTGTCCCGCTCTAGCCTTTCCGGGATCCCGGATACATACGCCCGGAATTCCTCCACGGTGAGGGTGTGCTTGTAATGGTTGCAGCTACGGCAGGCAGGTAGGAGGTTGTCCAGCGTGTCGCTCCCGCCCTTCCTGAGCGGCACCATATGGTCCGCCTGCATTTCTTCAAACGCGATCGGACAGCCGCAGTAGGCACAGTGGCCGCCGCATTTCTGGTAGACCTGCTCCCGTTCTGCTTTCGTAAACCGTCTCCTGCCCATCCCTATCTCTCCCCCTTCCCAGATGGTTCTGTATTGCCGGGCCGCCTTTGTGCCCTGCCTTCCTCCCCTGCGGGATCTGCCTCCGAAAAGCCGGCTCTGTCCATCATACGGTTGACAAAATCGGCCTGTTTGAAATACTCCGTGACGGGAGTTCGGTTCAGCCTGTCCAGCATATCCGCAAAGACAGCCTGCATCCGGGTAAGCACATCGTCCATCCTCCGGTTCACAGCCCGGATCTCGTCTCCGAACAACGTCCTCCTGTCCAGTTTCCCATAGGATTCCACCAGCTCTGTCAGGGCTGGCAGGAAATCGTCCACCAGTCTTTCTACGATCTCCATCGCTTGGGGATCCTGCTCTGCTGCATCCAGAATCACATCCGCTGATTTTTCCAGCTTCTTCACCTGTTCTCTCCATACCGCATCCGGCAGGTCTTCCCGAAGGTTTCCCAATCTCCGGATCCGCTTCCGGCCTGTTTTGATCATGTGTACCGTTCTCAGCCGTTCCACAAAACCACAGCTGTCCAAACAATACAAGGCTGTTATCAGGCAGAACCCGACTGTTATGCTAATACCGGCGGCGCAAATCCCAAGGAAAATGCTCTGATCAACATCCATTTTCTTCCCCTCCTTTCCCTCAGTGTTTGGAAAAGCACTGGAACATGCACTGGTTTTCCTTCCCAAGCACCGCACTGCATGTCTGTCTTGCTCGGGTCAGTACCGGACGGATTGTTTCATAATCGTCCCGAAACAGACCCTGCTTCGCATACTGGCTGAGGCAGCAGAGCATACAGCGGAAACTTTTCGCTACGCTGCGCTTTGCCAGGGGATCCCCTTCCAGCCCCTTTAGCTCCTCCGTTAAGTGGATGCAGTAATATTCCAGATCCTGCGCCCGCACCTGCTTGCATCGCTCGGACAGGTTGATGGACGCCATGATATCTACGTCCGGCGCAAACCTTGCCACCTTCCGGTTCAACAGGCGTCTGGCAAACAGGTCTGCGTGCTTCCTTTCGCAAAAGGATGCAATATCCTCCTTTTTTTCTCCTTTCACAGCACTCCCGATCACCGGCACTGCTGCAGCTATCATGAGAACGAATTCCATTAATTGATGCAGGGTACCCCATTCATTGCGTCAGCAATGCGTGGGGAGGAATGCATCCTCCCTGCGCTCCTTTCTAAATATTATGTGCTGACATATCCACCAGCATAGGATTTGACACGCAACTTTTTTATGGACACGGATGTTCCGTTATCCAGCGCAACCCAGGTACCGTAATGCTGACAGCCCTTTGCCGCATACAGCTTCCCCTGGAAAAGTATCATGTCGCCTGTCTGAATGCCGTAATGTCGTCTCCGGATATTCCGGCGTCCCTTTGACGTTTTCTCCCTCCGGCAAGGGTGCAGGTTTTCGCCGTCCTTTTTATGGTTCCGGTTGATCCTGCCGTTTGTCAGCTGCTGTCCGGATTTGAGTTTCCCGTCCCTGGAGTCCACGTATCTGGCATCGTAGAATTTCTCCAGAATCCGGTTATTCCTGCGCTTCTTTTCCAGGTGTATTGGCCTGCTGCGGTGTCTTGGGCGGAATTCACCCATACAGTACGCATCGTTGATATGGGACTTTGCCATGTTCCGGTCCAGCCGGGTGCGTTTGGTTTCCGCACCGTAGGTGATCCGTACTTCTTTGTCCGGGAAGGATGCTTTCACACGGTCATGCAGGATCCAGCGTACCGTATTCATGTAGGCTTCGCCCTTAAAAGTAGGCAGCTTCGGTTTCCAGCCGTACAGTTTTCCTCCCGGCTTATGATTCTCCTGTGTGTGGCATTTCTCACAGACCGTTGCCAGGTTACTCATGGCATTGGTGCCGCCCATGCTCCGGAACTGGATATGGTGTGCGTGTAAAATTGCCCCATTCTTGATGGATCGTCCGCAGCACAGGCAGGTATGATGATCCCTCATAAAGACTGCCTCCCGCAGGGTGTCAATGCCGTAGCGTTCCCCGTGCTGGTAGTCTGTGCCCTGTGGCAGTGGCTTGCCATCTGCGACAGCTTTCAACACCTGGATGTCGAACTGTCCCATTTCCAGGACGATCCGCTTTACCGGGATGTACCGGCAGATTTTCTGCAGCCAGGAAAGGTGGATGTCCACTTTATGCTGCAGGGATGGCGGGATCCAGCCATCTGGTGTTTTGCGGTTGTCAAACCGTGGTTTCCGGTAACGCAGCCGGTTCCGGCGTGTCCTGCGGTACACCCGGCAGGCGTCGTGTTTGCTGCGCTCGTCTTTCAATGTGTCCACCTGTAAAGCCAGATATTCGTGCTTTTCTGACTTGACAGAGTTTCCGATGTGCAGGTACCCGGTATCCATGCAGTATTCGATCTCCTGGGTACCTTCTGTTGTAGGATGCAGCAGGCGGATGGCAAATGGCCGGTAATTGCAGATCTCTGCTTTGCCGGACTTCAACAGCCGTCTGGCACGGTATTCACTTGTGGGCATAAGCGGTTTCCCGCTTTGGCTTACCACTGCGACCATTTGCAGCTTCCTCCTGTCGTAATTTTTTTGCAGGGCCTACGCCCTCCCGCAAGAAAAGATCCTTACGGAACCTCCGTCCGAAGACGGGTAGTCCACATCGCCAATGTTAAGCCAGGTTTCGGATAGCTGTGACACTTCCCCTACCCTCAGGGATGTTTAATCACAGCCCGTAGAGCGGCAGACTTGTGGAGCATCTGCCGGTACCTATGCATTCTGGACTAACGTAGCTTCAAATCGTAAATACAATCTGAAACTCAGGCTAATCAACTGGGCTTACAGACGAATATCTGCAAGCCCCATTCATTGCGTCAGCAATGCGTGGGGTAGTTGACAAATTCCAGCTCCTTTCCAATCCCAATATGGTGGAATTTTTCGATTCCAACCGCACTTTTTTCTTTTATCCTAACAGAATGCAGGATTCTGCCGGAAATTGCCTACGTTTTTTTGTAAAAGCCGGGAATGAAACGGGCGGGGAAATTCCATATTCCAACTGAAAATCAAAAAGAATACAGGAGGAAAGAAATGATGAAACGAATTTGTCCAAAATGCGGAGGGCATACCTTCCGTGCCTACCAGAAACGTCTCCATGCGGTGATTGTGAATGAGGAGAACCAGCAGATTGGAATGGACTCCGATACAGCAGTGGAATTTGAGGAACCGACCGGACCATACGAGTGTGTGGACTGCGGGGAAGAATTTGATTCCCTGGATGACCTGAAGGCAGTGGTTACTTACTCAGACCTGGTTTTTACAAATGTAGAAGAAATTTTTGAAGAGCCTCTTCCGCTGGATACCAAAGAGGAAAACCTGGTATCTACCATCAGGGAAGTCATTGCAGAACTGGCAGCTGAAAAGGAGAACATAAAGGGATATTACTGCTGGAAGGCCTTTTCTAATGAAGGGGCGGACCGAAAAGGCATAATGCGGATCATCCGTGTGGAAGGCATGGAGCCGGACGTTCGGGTATTTACGGATCCGGGGCCTGCTACTCTGCAGATCTCCATTCCGGCGCTGCAACGGATACAGAAATCCATACCGGTCCGAAAGGTGGCTCCTGATAAATATCTGATTGGCGCTTGTCAGGTTCACGCACACGCAGTAGAACCAGTCTGTCCGATACGATCCGATGCAGGAGAGATCACAATCCGTTTGATTTCCCTGCCGGCAGAAGAACCGAAAATTTTGACCCTGACCCAGGCAGCGTTTGAAAATGCGCTGATCCGGTACAAGTCTAATGAAGACGGGATCAGCGGGTTATACTCTGAATCAGATTTGTCCGTGTTGTACCAAACCACGGTAGACAAAACAGAGTATCCAACGTATTCCGGTTGGGAAGATGATATGCTCCGTTCCGGTGTATTTGTACAAATTTAAGGCTTGCAGCTGTCCTTTATGGGCAGCTGTTTTGCTGTCCTGAAAGCTGCCTGCTCCAAAAAGATCCCTGTCTGCAACAGAATCGGGAAACGGGGACTCTCCCATGTTCCTTGTGAAAAATGCAAAGACAGGAGGAAAACGAAATGTATACGCAATACTACAAACAGCACGGTATGGCAGAGGGTCCCCTGGAAAACCAGGACTACAGGAAGGCGGCCAAACGCATCCTGCCCAACCGGTACATTCTGGCGAACATCTTCAAGCATCTGGTGGCAGAGGTTCGGGATCGTTCCATCGAAGAGATCCTTTCGTTCCTGGACGGATCCCTGACCGTTTTGGCAGATGACGATCTACACTACCACATGGAGTTCTGTATGTATGCCGGGGAGGACGGAAGCTACCGGATTGCTACCATGCCGGACGGCAGCCGGCTGGAAAAGGTATATTCCGTCTGGGTATGCTTGGATCCATCCGGGGAGACAAGGAACGCCATTTCCGAATTCTTCTTCAATCAGCGGGACATCCTGGGGCATATCCCCTGCCAACAGGAGGACTACGACAAGCTGCGTGTGATCCAGATCTGCCTGCAGCCGGACACGCCCGGAACGGAACATCCGGTCATCCGGTTTCTGAATACGTTGTTTGGCGGAAAAAGCCGGGAGGAAATCGAAGCCATTCTGGAACAGGAATTCCAGATCCCACCGGAAGAAGGGATTGGGAAACAAGCGGTAGAGCTGGGTAGCTTGCAACGCCTCAAGGAACGACAGGGCATTCGGCTGGGTACGCTCCGGACCATCCGCCGGGCACTGGACAACGGCATGGAAGAAGCTGCTGTGAAGCGGTATCTGAACGCCACAGACGACCTGATTGAAAAAGCGAAAAGTTTGGTGCTGAAAGCGTAGACAGACAGAAAAGAGACGGCCATGCGCTGTCTCTTTTTAACATTAAAAGTGATTACATTGTCACAAAATCTGGAAAAGCTCTTGTTAGAAAGAAAATTAGCATATAAAATGATGGGGAAAGGAATGAGAAAATGATGAAAAAATTAGTACTTACTTTAATGGCTGCTCTTGCACTGGTATCAGCCAGTTCCTGCAAGGGCAAAGTAGATCCTGTCGGAACCTGGTATTGCCCGGAAAATAATGTTTTACTGACCTTTTACGAAGATCAGTCTTTTGACAGAAAGATGATCGGTTTTGATAGTTCTTACGACGGCACATACCAATGGATGATTGATAGCGAAAACCTGTTGAAAGTCTCCGATCTAACAGGAGCAACCATCCAAACTTACCAATGGGATCAGAAGGAGTCTGCGGACGATACCTGGTATCTGAAAGATGCGCTTGTCATTGGGGATCACCACTACAGAAACACGGAAGGGAACGAAATTACGGAAAATGATATCAGCCCCGATTTCCTTGAAAACCATGCAAATTGTTTGTGTACTGTGTTTATGGAAGAAGATTCTAACCATTCATTCCGGGAACTGCAGAACACTCTTTCCGCTATGGAGGACGTAAAAAGTGTTGAGTACGTTTCTTCTGATGAAGCATGGAAAAGGTTTCAGGAGGACTATTTTGGCGGCAATGAAGATGCTGCTGAAGGCTTTGCTGATGATAACCCGCTTCAGAATTCTTCGCATTTGGAGATTTACGCCTATACAGAAGCTGGAATGGAACGCATCATTTCCTATCTGGAAACGCTGGACTATGTGGGACAGATCAACAAGTCGGCTCTTACTGTAAAAGACGATTCTTTCCTGTAGCAAGCCTTCAGATGACGGCACAATGGAATACGAAAACAGAAAACCCAAAATAATAGCAGGCAGGGAAATCCCCGCCTGCTTCTGCTATTCTGCTTCTTCCGTACTGTCCGAACTACTGGAAGCACTGCTGTCCGTTTCCGGCACCTCGTCCTCCGGGTAGGTATCCTCAATGGTATCATAGCGGTTCTCCGGCACTTCCGGTTTTGGTACCTCCGTCGGGAGGCCCTGGATCCGTTCGGCCTGCTCCGCATACCGCTGCTTTAAAAAGTTGTACTCGTCGTACTCCCGGCAGTTTTCCAGTGCGTTTGCCGCATCCTGGAGGAGCCGCTTTGCCGTGTCGGTGTTGTAGTCCCGGTCCGCTAATGCGTCCAGGTACCATTCCATATTGCTGACCCGCTGTTTATGGAGCTTCTCCGTGGCAGCAGCCTGGTTGGCCTCGTCCTTTGCATCACGCTCGGCAGCGGCCTGTTTTGCGGCTTCCGCATCCGCTTCTTCGATCTTTGTCTCCCACTCCTGGTAGGTCTTCTGCAGCTTTTCGTACTTCTCAGCCACCCGGGTCTTAAAGGAAGGCTGTTTTTCCGGATCCGGGATGGCTTCCACTGCCTCCACTGCAGAAGCGTAGGCGCTGTCCATGCCCTTTGCCGTTGCCACACTGGTAATCTCGTAAGCCTCAAATGCGGCGACCTTCGCTTCGGCGTTTTCCAGGGCCTCTTTCAATTCCTTCTCCTCCTGGTGCTTCTTTAGCTTCTTGGCATTCTGGGAGGAGTACAGGTCATATCCTGCCGGGCGGCGCAGGTAGGAGCGCTTGCCCATGTCCAGGTTCCCCGCTTTCCTGCTTCCCAGCTTCCCGCCGGAGAGGACGTTCCGGTACTCAATGGTATCCGGCACCTGGAAGTCGGAGGCTGCCTTCCCCTGGTGCACCTGGTTCATGAAGGATTCCCAGATCCGGTTGGCATAGTCAGTCCGGCTGAGAACCCCGTTGTCATCCCGGCCTACCCACACGGATGCTGTGTAGTAGTTGGTATAGCCGCAGAACCAGACATCCCGGTTGGAGTTGGTGGTGCCCGTCTTCCCGGCTGCGATCTGGCCTTTTAAATCTATGTTGGCACCCGTGCCGTAGGATTCTTCCAATACCCCCTCCATGGTGTCTGTCAGCATAAAGGCCGCATCCTCACTGTAGACCTGGACCGGCTTCTCCTTCCCGTCATAGACCGTCCCTTCCGTCTCATGGGTGATTTTCACAAGGCAGGTCTGGTTTCGGTAGGAGCCGTGGTTCTGGATGGCGGCATAAGCCCGTGCCATTTCGTCCACCTTCACCCCGTAGGTGAAGCCCCCCAGGGCGATGGACATGGCGGAGTTGTCCGCATACCGGATACTGGAAAACTTCATCTGTTCCAGGTATTTGAGGGCATTCTCCTGCCCCACTTCCCGGAAGACCTGGAAGGCCACGGTGTTGGTGGACAGGGCCAGGGCTTTCCGGAGGTTCATGGCACCCAAGTACCGGTTATTGGCATTCTTCGGGCTGTAGCCGGATACGGTGACCTTCTTGTCCGTGTAGATGCTGGACGGCACTGCAATGCCTCGGTCAAAGGCCGGCCCGTAGACCAAAAGCGGCTTGATGGTGGATCCCGGCTGGCGTTCGGAGAGGAATGCCCGGTTGAACTGGTCCTCCCCACGGCCGCCTACCATGGCCACGATGTACCCGGTCTCATTGTCGATGCAGACCGCCGCACCCTGGAGGGCGTATTTCCCGTTCTCCTGGGTCTCCTTGCTTCCGGAGAGGGACTGGTCCACGGAGGCCTGGAGTTTCTCCTGGATGCCCGTGTCAAAGGAAGTCTGGATGGTGTAGCCGCCGCCCCGGATCAGGGACGCCATCTTTTTGTAGCTGTCGGTGTAGGCGGCGTCATACTGCTCGTAGTCCTCCTCGCTGTCAAAGAGGTACCGGAATTCAAACCCGTCCTGCTCCATCAGCTTCAGGGCTGCACAGTGCATGGCATAGCTGCACATATAGTTGCTGGAACTTAAGAGGGAGGTTTCCGTCTGGATCACGGTGATCTCCTGCTCCTTTGCCTTCTTGCACTCCTCTTCTGTCAGGAACCCGCATTCCTGCATCTTGTTTAAGATGGAATTCTTCTTCTTTGTGGCCAGTTCCATGCTTGCCACCGGGTTATAGTTGTTTGGGCTGTTGCTGACTCCTGCCAGCATGGCGCATTCTGCCGTGGTCAGTTCCGTCACGTCCTTGCCGAAATAGAACCGGGCGGCGCTTCCCACGCCGTAGCAGCCGTTCCCGTAGTAGTTGGAGTTGCAGTAGAACTCCATGATCTCCTGCTTACTGTACTTCTTCTCCAGCTCCGGTGCCATCAGGATTTCCAGAAACTTCCGCAGGAAGCTCTGCTCCTGGGATAAGAGGTTGTTCTTGATGACCTGCTGGGTAATGGTGGACCCGCCCTGGGTGATCTCCCCGCCGTTCTTCACCAGCGCCAGCGCCGCCCGGAGGGTTGCCTTATAGTCCACCCCGTGGTGGGTTTTGAAGTTCTGGTCCTCCGCCGCAATGTAGGCATTCTGCAAGTCCAGGGGGATGTCCGAGATCTCCCGGTACTCGTAGCTTCCGGAATCCACTTCCCCGATGACATTGCCTTTTCCGTCCAGGATCTTCGTGTTCCCCAGCTTCCGGAAGGTGCCCTTGTCCATGGTGGCCAACGTGTCGTAGGCCGTCTCCTGCAGTTCCTTATAGAACGATGTGTGGGTGACAATCAGGTACCCGATGCCGGAAAGCACCAAAAGAACCGCCAGCACCGTCAGGATCCGCCGGAGCCACCGCTTCCATTTCGGGCCTTTCCTGCCCCTTCCCGGCTTCTTCCGCTTCCTGGTTTTCGCTTCCCGTTCTTTCCGCTTTTCCTGTTCTTCCCGGTCTTCCTGCTCATCCCACTCTATGCCGGATGCCGCCTCCGGGATGTCCTGTGCCATACGTTCTTCTCGTTCTACTGTTTCCCCGGCTCCGTCTGTCCGTCTGCTTTCGTCAGTCATGCCGCTTCCTCCTTTCCCGGTACTTCCAGAAGCCCTGCCTCCCGCATACTGAGATATTCCCCGCCGTGTGCAAGGATCAGGTGGTCAATGAGGGGGATGTCCATCAACTGCCCGGCGTTTGCCAACAGCCTGGTAGTCTCCATGTCGCCCCGGCTGGGGAAGGTGCTGCCTCCCGGGTGGTTATGGACCAGCAGGAAGGACGTAGCCCCGCTTAGGCACAGTTTGACGAAAATATCCCTTGCGCTGATCTGGCTCTGCCTTGCGGTGCCGTGGGTCAGTTCAAATACCCCTAAGCCCCGGGATGCCTGGTTCACCCCCAGGATGTACACATACTCCTCCGCCAGGCTGTCCATCCGGAACTCCCGTTGGAAGAACTCCGCTACTTTCTTTGGCGTGTCCAGAGGCTCCGTCAGGGGAATCTCCCGGACTTTTTCCATATAGTGGACCCCATCCGGGTCCAGGTAAGTCTTATACTGATTCAAGATTAATCACTCCTTTTCATGCATTATACGTCCGGGGACATCCGCCCGGTAATTTTGGCTACGTATGCAAAAAGCGGGGAGGTTATCCCCGCTCCAATCTGACCTGCCGCCAGACGCCCCAGATCCCCAGCGCCCCAAACAGGATGCTGAACAGGATCCGCATGGCGTCCCATGCCCCCGGCGGTGTCACCAGGGAGGCCGCCAGGTGGTTTGACAGTCCCGTAATCCCCACAGACGGCTGTTTCGCATACCAGTAGATGCTTACCAGCGCCTGGGAGAGGATGGCCGCCCCGACCACTGCAGTGAAGATCACCATGCAGGGACGGAACAGCTTCCGGAACAGGACGGCGCAGCCCAAGGCGCATACCACGCCCACCCCGAAGAGGGTGACGTTGACCGCCAGCTGGGGGAACCGTGCCAGGATCAGCCCGAACACCAGGGCCATCATCAGATATTCATGAAGCACGGCCCCAAGGAATGCCCCGCACAGGGCCACCACCATGGACGGCTCCGACACCCAGGGAAGCCCCGGGTGCAGGTATCGCCAGAGGCATAAGCCTGCGGCAAACCCTGCTGCGCCGTACAGGAGCGGCAGCAGGTGATACCCGCTGGTCAGGCAGGCATACCCAAAGATGACAATGAGGATGAGAAAGATCAGCGATTCCAAACCGGACCCTCCCTTCGTTTTCCCATTTGCCCGTGTGGAAACGGGCTGCCCATTGTGAAGAAGCCCGGACGTGCCGGGCTTTTGGGAACCCGGACTATCTGAAATAAAATAATGAAACAGAAGGAAACAACAGGTTCCGGGTTCCTGCCCTTAATATGGGAGATCGGCGTCCGGCATCGTTATTTTCCTAGCATTACTGAGATATTAAAAACTCTGAAATTTGAAATTCGGAACCAGGTGCCGAATTAGTTTCGACTAACTTGACTTCCTACTGCGTACGGTGTATAATTTCACCCGTAATACACCATACACTACTAGCTCACGGCGTCTGTCCTGTCTCCCCATTGGACGGACGCCATTTTGTTTGCAGAAAAGAAAAAGCACCAGCGTTTTTGCTGATGCTTCTCTTCTGAACCGTTTAGTTGAATGGCAGTTCCTCGTCTACTCCGTCCGGGATGTTCATGAACCCGTCATCTGCAGGTGCGGCTGCTGCCTGTTTCTTTCCTGCCGGCTTCTCGCTGCTGTCGCCTTTGGATCCGGCAAATTCCAGTTCTTCCACCACAACTTCCGTGGTATAAACCTTCACGCCGTCCTTGTTGGTATAGCTTCCGGTCTGGATCCATCCGCAGACGGTGATCATCCTGCCCTGGGTTAAGTATTTCTCTGCAAGCTCTGCCGTCTTACGGAAGGCGACACACTGGATAAAGTCTGCGTTCTGCTCGCCGTCCCGCTTAAACCTGCGGTCAACCGCCAGGTTAAATCTTGCGATCGGGATGCTTTCTGCTCCCTGAGAGTGGCGGATCTCCGGATCCCTTGTGAGTCTTCCCATTAAAATAACCTTGTTCATTTCATTTCCTCCTGTGTTTTTATATTTTTTTGAATCACCCAGAATATGAAAGAACGGGAAAGGATTCATTTTCCAACAAAAAAAACAGGCCCCTGCACTGCCCGGAATCAGGGACGGCAGACACCTGTTTATGTGAATTCTCTTTTCAATTCGGTTTCCAGCAGTGCCACAGCTTCCTCTTCCGGCCTGCAGGACAGTTCGTATACCGGAAGGCTGGATAATACGGCATTCAGAGTATCCATGCAGTATACCCCGCCGTCTTCCACCCACAGCGGATAAAAGATACTGCCGGCCACTTCTGATACCAGTTCAAACCCGGTAAGCCTCCGAATCCGGTTTTCCGTATCCTGCTTTAATACCACACCGGCAATGAGCGGCACCTGGTCGTTTTCGCAATATGGGGAAGAACCGTGCCAGGGCGTTCCATAGCCCACTGCTCCCGTTTCGGTCATCTGAACAAATGCCAGATCCCCGTTCAGGATCCGTGCCCCACGGTACCGGTTCCAGAGTTCTGCCTGGGTGGTTTTGCCGATCCCGGAAGGACCCAAGAATAAAATGCCCTGTCCCTGATACGCAATGAGGGAGCTATGTACCTGTAAAAAGCCCCGCTTCACCACATGGGCGTACAGAAGATGGAGCAGCGCCTCCTGCAGGTCTTTTGGATGACCCGTCTGAAGCACCTGGCACTGCTTCCACTGTTCGTCTGCCAGGACAATGCACTCCCCGCTCCGGATGACCCTGGTAACTGGAAAAGGCACCGTATGATGCCACGCCTGATGGACAGGGGCGGCATGGGGAAGATCCATCACCCGGATCACGTCTGCTTCCGGCGCTTCCCGGTCTGCGAAGAACGGTTCCCAGGAACTGTCCAAGGGAAGGGAGTCGGAAAGTTCCAGGGTAGTGTCCAGAAGTTGATATTTATTATATCGCACAGTTTCCGCCGCCAGCTGCAACGAGTGCCTCATTGAAAGCGTCAATAATTCCTGACTGTTCAAGAACCGGCTGGCTGTTAATATAATTCTGCCATGCCTTAAAGGCGTCATTTAAAGTTGCCCCAGGCTGTTGCAAATGTCGGGTAACATCAGCGTCATTCATAAAACCACCTTTTTTGGTAGGCCCATTTTCTACAGCTGTTCCCCACCATCCGCTACCTGTAAATCCACCTTCTGCAGTACTCCATGTATAATGTATGTCACCTACAATAATCTGTCCGTTGCCCGAATTCCCGGAATTTGTCGCCGGAACGGAATAAAATGCCACGTCCGGCGTATCGGATGTTTTCTGATATGTGATTGTATTTGTTCCCATGTTATTTCCCTTTCCTTATTCTGATTTCTTTTTATATGCAATGCTTGCAATGCCCCCGCCTTCAGTCTCTTCCAGCCACAAGGAGCGGATGCCTGTCACAAACTTCTCGGCCTGCTCGGAAATGGCCTCCGGAACTGCCTCCGGATACTGCTCCCGAAGAAGGTCTTCAATGTCCTGCAGTGTAAACTCCTTTCCATAAACACGGTTCCAGAGAAGCGCCGCGTCTGGAGTCATATAATGGATCCGTGGAAACTCCTGCACTCGTTTTCCTGTTGGTACGATCACGAACTGCCCGGCCACTTCCCGAAGCAGCAGACCATCTTTCAATTTCATAGCTTCTCGTCTCCCTTCTCAGATGTGACTGGATTTCCTTCCTGTTCCAGTTTTTCACAGACCCACTGAAACAGCTGTCCGTCGCTTTCCGGATTGGCATGGAGCACTGCTTCTGCTGTGACAGGAGTATATGGTTCCCGTTCCATAATAAAACACCCTCTTTCCTCAAAGGACTGTGATACAAATATTTTCTTTGCCATTATATCACCTGGGGGGGTAGTCAAGACTAACACGTGAAAATGCCCACGGTTCCGGGCTTTGAAGCCTGGCGGCTAACCTGATTTTTCGTTTCTTTTTTGAGATTCGTTTCCCAAAGAAAAAAAGAACCGCATTAAAGCGATTCTTCTTTCTTTCCGGCCAGTCTCTTCGGGGTCTTGCCAACCGGAAGCATAAGGGCCTCTTCCAGGCTCCATCCGGCATCGTACCGTTTGGCAAACACGGCACGGTCAATCTCGTAGTACCGGCACATCTGGGCCAGGGTACGGAACTCGTTGCCTACATGGTCGTAAAATGCTTCGCATCCCGGCGGCATTTCCAGCGCATACTGCAGCGGCCAGTTATCGAACAGGCGGTGCTTGGCCAGCTCGTAACTTCTGCCGTAGGCCTTGCAAGCTTCCCGCAAGCCGTGGAAGACGTCCTGATACAGCTGTACGGCTTTCAAAACCAATATCGGAGAACCGGGAGAAATTCTTTTCCGCAGAAAAAAGCACCGCAATATGCGATGCTTTCTTCCTTCTGGACTTATTTTTTTTGAGCCATCCGGATGTCTTCGTCCGTCACATCCAGAAGGCGTTTCACCTCTTCTGCCGGAATGTGATTGGCAAGCAGGCACCGGATGGATTGAAATATCCCTTCCCGCAAACCTTCTTCTCTGCCAATGGCTCTTTGATCCATGTCCCTTGCGACAAGCTTCATATAATCCGCCCTCCATTCTGCATTTTGGGATGCAAATTTCTGCTCTTTCTGAAGCGACTGTACCAACGGATCCCGAGTATCTTCTTTTCCTTCCAGATATTCCAGGAAGGACTGCAGCTCCTTGGTATCCGCCTTCCCTTTTGTGTTCAGTACTACCTTTGTGCATCCGTCTGCAACCAGGTAATGATCTTCGGTGTACGAATGGATGACATACTTTGCTTTTCCCGCACCAAACAGATCGAACGGACAGATAAAGATAATCACGACGTCGTTTAGAGTGTGATAATCTTCGCTCCGCTTCAGAAGTTCCTGGTCGATTGCAGATGTATAATACCGCATTCGTTTTGGCAGTTCCTTCGTGTCCCGCTGCTGCATTTCCAAATCATAATAAGTACCCATGCTGTCTGCGACTACAATATCCAGCCGGACGCCCTTCCCATCCACTGTGATGTCAAAAGTATGCTGGGCTTCCGGATACGAAATGGCTGTGATCTCTTTTCCCAGAATCCGTTCCAGTACCTCCTTGCAGATTTTTGGATTTTACATGACTTTGCAGAATAGGAAATCATCTGCCAGGGTCAGTTCTTCGTATGCCTTCCACTTTCTTTTAGTATACCTTGTTGACCTATTCTTGTCCATATTGCGTTCCTCCTTTTCTCTTGTGAATTCAGTAGCAATATGGAAGAACCCACCTTTTGTCTTTGGAAGGGAAAAAGCACCGCCCCATGGCGATGCTTTCTCCCTTCTGGACTTATTTTTTCTGGGCCGTCCGGTTATCCTCGTCTGTGCCATCCAGGAGGCGTCTCACCTCTTCTGCCGGCTCGAACAGTTCCCAGACCACATCCGCAATCTGCTCATTCCGTTCGGTTTTGTCATCGAACAGCGGGATGACTTGTTCCTTGACCTGTTCCAGTTTTTCCGGCGTGACTTCGACGCCCTGATCTTCCATAGCATTGATAATATCCTGATCGCACCAGGTCTCCACATACCATGCCTCCGGATCCGGCAGGGCCTTATACTGCATCAGGATCTCCTCAATCTGCCCATGCAGCCAGTCGTAGTCTTCCCCTGTGTTCACTGCTTCCTCACTGCCTGTGATCCGTCCCAGCAGATCCTCTGCCCGGTCGATGATGGTCCCAATCAGTTCCCGTTTGTTCAATTCCTTGTCCATTTTTCTGTCCATTTGTGTTTCCTCCTGTTTTTCGATCAGATTCAACCACAATATGGCAGTTCCCCGGACATTTCCTACTTCGCTGTCCGGAACAGGTCGTACTGCGGGTAATAGGTATAGTCACAGCTGTACGTCTGGCCCAGGGCGTTCTTCAGACACACCAGTTCCACTTTTCTTGGGATCTCTTTCATGGCTTCCCGGATCCGTTTCCTGCGGTCCTTTCCCGTGCCTTTTTCCTCCTTCAATGCCTGCAGCTGCAGCCCCCACAGGACATCCGCCACATTGGACATATTGCCCACTTCCTTAAAGGATTCGAAATCCAGCTCCTCGTACAGGCTCTGTTCACTGAGCGCCGCAATGACCATCAGCACCAGACCGTTTGCGTTCTGCAGCTGTTTTAAGCGCCGCATATTCAGGTAAATATGGTCTTTCACAGACCGGTGGTTCTTATCCAGCGGCGGGATGGCCTGCAGATAGTCAATGACTACAATCGGACGGACGCCCCGGACCTCAATAAAAGAGGTCACCAGCTGCTCTACTTTGTTAATCGTTGCCTTTGCATTGCACTCCACCACATACAGGTGTTCCGCTGCCCAGTATTCCCCTGCCGCCATGGCGATCCTCGGGTCATCCGGGTTGGTCTTCATGCGGATGGACGGCATGGCCTGTTCCTGGTTTTCCATTGCCATCGTCCGGGACAGGCTCTTTACGGCCATGTCCAGCACTGTCTGCTCATAGGCAAAGTACAGCACCGGATGTTCCTTAGACGCCATCTGGTCTGCCATCTGGTGCAGGAACGTCGTTTTCCCGATAGAGCTGACGCCGCCCAGTACGTACAGGCTCGGGTGAATATCCGTCAGGGCATCCAGGTTGTCATACCCGGACCGGATCGTCTCCCGGCTGGCAAACTCTCTCAGCACTCCCGGCATCTCGTTTGTCAGATACTCCACCATGGGATACAGATTGCAGGCATCCGGGTCATGCACCATCCAGTCTGATCGGTTCACGTTTGCTTCTTTCTTATTGCTCATATCATAAGCCTCCTTCCATTGGTTTTCTCCAATATGGAAGTTTGCGGGCTGGAAGGGTTTCCAGCATGGCAAACCGCCGGAAGGCATCTCTGTGCTCCCGGTGGTGTTCTGAATGATACATTTTCCATTGAGAAGAATAACGTATGCAACTTTTTACGAAAATTCCAAATCTGATAAGATGATTCCTGTCAGGGGACGACACCCATTCCCCTGGCGGCTATCACCCTTATATTATTTTTTTTTTGCGAACGGGCCGTCCTTCGGGGCGGCCTTTTCGTGTACAGAAAAAGAAGACCCGCAGTGGGATCTTCTCTTCTTCTCATTTCAAATGCTTCATCAGCTCCCGGACCGGATCCGCTCCTTCCATGTCCACGGTACAGTCGCAGATCTGCTCGTTTACCAGTTCCTTGTCCAGATTAATCAGCCGCAGCTTCTTTTCTTCCAGGCTGATGTCCTTTTCCAGAATATTCCCGATAATGGTCTCTTTCCGGGCCTTGCAGTACACCAGAAGGGTCGGGTAAAACCGTTTCATGGTGACGGCCCCGCAGACATCCATGGGCAGCACCAGGTACTCTCCCGTTTCCAGGACACGTTCCAGGTCTTCCTTCCTGGTACCATACCGGAATCCGCCGTAATAGGTTGTTTCCAGGAAATCCGTATTCCGGAAGTCCTGCTCCGCAAGATACCGGTGTCCCGAAGCATCTGGGTTGGTGGTATAGTTCACCGGGATCCGGAACCCGCTTTGACCTGCCAGGGCCTTTGCCAGGTCCGTCTTCCCGGCTCCGCTTGGTCCTACCAGTGCAAGGGCTGCCGGGGCTTTCACCGTCCGTCTGCCCTGGATCAGGGTGTGCTTGATTTGTTCCAGCAGTTCCAGGAAATCCGCATAGCTGTTCACTGCCATGATCCCTGTGATCCGGTGGTTCCACGGCTTCCGGAACAGCACCGGGAACCGGCTCCTGCTTTCCAGGATGTTGTGGCCGCCGTCATCCAGGGTCACGTCAAATTGCAGCAGGGATTTCCGGGAACCCATGATAATATGGTCCTCCGGGAGAAACGGAAAGAACTCCCGGATCTGCCGGATCCGCAGTCCCATAAACTCCGGGCGGATGGCCGTGCAGATGAAGACCTCCCCCTGTTCCTGCAGTGCCCAGACAAAATCCCTTGCCTCCCTGGTAACGGACTGTTTTAGGTACAGGTCCTCCCGGTCATAGTACCCTTTCACCACCTGTGCCCGTCCGGTCAGCTCCCAGCTGTCCAGTTCTTCCAGGCGCAGCGGCGGGTCCATCGGGTGATCCCAGTTGGCCATCTTGACCGCATGGATGTTCAGGTCGCACAAGACGTCATCAAAATCAATTCCAAATGTCAGCATCATTGTTTCCTCCTCTATTCTTCTTTTTCCCTGAAAATATGGGAAAATCAGGCAGGATGGATTCTGCTTTTCCTGGAAAACAGCATGGCAGTTGGATCCACTCCCCGGAGCGGTACTGCCTGTCTGGAAAAATGGATTGGTGCAGTTGTAACCGGATCCGGAAGGCTGCCATTTGCTCCGGAGAGAAAAACGTATGCAACTTTTGGGGGAATTTTGGGATGTGGTAGAATACTTTTTGTCGGAAGGGAACAGCCCTTCCACCTGGCCGGAGATCCCCATAGTTTCCTCTTTTTATACTTCCGGCCAGTACTTGAGACATTACGATTAGGGGCATTTTGTCCCGGATTTTGAAATATCCTCCATCTCTTTTTTTTCACGGAAAGGCCGTCCTTCAGGGCGGCTTTTTCGTGCCCTGGATCAGGGGTCCCTGGCTGGATATTTGCAAATCCGGCATCTGGTTCCGAAAATTTCCACTGAAACGGGCGGAAATTCCATATTCCTGTCAGAATATTTTTCGGAAGGAGAAAGAGATGAAACCACATATTCCAAAACACGATCCCCGCTACCGTAACATCCGTCCGGAGGAGCTGCACAAAAGGACGCTTTATGAAAGGGAGGCGGAAGTGATCCAGAATCTGAAAAAGAGCCTGAATGGGACATCCACCATTGCCGGTTGGTTTGCCTTCTTCATGGGCCTGGCCTTCCAGGAAATCAGTCTTTATCTGGTTTATCTCGGCCAGGCCAGCACGAAGGACGTTTTGGGTCTGGCAGCCGGCACCCTGATCTTCTGGATTGGAAGCTTCTGGTGTCTGCATGACCGGATCCCGAAACACGCTGCTGTCACCCACGCCCAGTACGGCACGGTCAATGGGAAATGGCCATCCCCTGCCAGGAGCGACAACACCAACGGCCGGACTTACTACCTGGATGTGTTCTTCCCAGACAGCGGTACACGGATCCAGAAGGTTGTCTGCAGCTATGGTGACTATAAGCGTGCGGAACAGGGACAGCAGGTGCTGGCGGTGGTGTTTGAGAAGCGGAACCAGGCATTCGGCACCCTGTTTCCGAAGCCCTGATCCCCGGATGGCTCAGGAACGTATGCAACTTTTTGCAAAAATGGAGGATATTGTAGAATAGTTCTTGTCGGAAGGGAACGGCCCTTCCACCTGGCCGGTGTCTTTTGTTTCCTCTTTGTTATGGCCGGCCAGTCCCTGAGACATTACGATTAGGGGCATTTCGCCCCGGATTCTGAAATATCCTCCAACTATTTTTTTCACGGAAAGGCCGTCCTTTGGGACGGTTTTTTCGTGTACTCCAGATCCCCTGTAGAGTGATTGGTTCCAAATTCGGCACCTGGTTCCGAATATTCCTACTGAAATGGTCGGATATCTTATATTTTGGGTAGGGACGCCGGATCCTAACGGTCGTATTTCGGGAAACACACAGCAACACTGTGTGGGATGATTGTACCGGGCGCAGAAGATATAAGATAAGAAAAAGACACCGCCGGAGAGAAAATCGTTCCCTTCCCTGCGATGTCTTTTCTTTGAGTAGTTGGTAACATTATGTCAGATCATTTTCTTTCCCCATTACTTTAACTCCTGAAGCTGAATATCCACTCTCGCTAGTATACTCAGCAAGATTTCCGATCCTCAGCATATTGATACCATTGTGGTCATTCTCTGGATTTTGTGAAATATAATAGTCATATACTATTTCATATTGTTCGGACGTATCTGTCTTGATATCGTCAATACGTATTTCATATTGTTCTGCGCCAGAATCATCTTTTCGGATATTTTCCTGATAATAGGTTACTGAAACATTACCATAAGAAACAATATTTCCATGAACAAAACCTAGCAGTTCATCTGCCTCAGCCTGCAAGTTACATGAGTGCATCGTATATTCTGAAAATAAAGACACCAAGCCATCCGGATTTTTGTTTTCAATACACTCCATAATAGACTCAGCTTTAGCCTTTGCCTGATCCTCCATCGCCTTATCTGTTTTGTATGTGCATCCGCTTGTCAAAAGAGCTAACAATAAATTTAACATAAAAACACCTACCAGTTTTCTGCAATATCGTTCTAAATACATCATCTAATACTCCTTTTTACTGCCAGCATATCCAGACCATACTTTTTTCATCATCAAATAAAAGTGTATTTTTAGCAGAGTTCAACCCTCTCTGTGCGACATCCCTTAAACTTTCAAAAAGCTCTCTGTTTTCAGTAAAATCGATAGATCCTATAACTGCCATATCATCTGG
>MHCFR00700__coassemble_504_pt1 | contig 35458 bp, 32 predicted proteins | sample MHCFR00700__metabat2_high_PE_025 | metagenome-assembled genome bin MHCFR00700
CGGACAAACGGTTTTCAAGACCGCCTCGTTATGACCACTTCGATACCTCTCCATACTGCCGTATTTACAAACATTTTCTGTTCGCTCAGCGAACAATGATTATTCTATCAGAAGTGATTCTCCTTGTCAACAAATAATTTACATATTTTGCAACTTTCTTTTCCGGCCTGAAAATGTCTTTTTTCTCAGGGCGCAAACACGTTTTATTTTAAAAACACTTTCGCAATTTTCAGATCTTCCGGCGTTGTTATTTTAATATTTTTATAGGATCCTTCCACCATCTTTACAGGGTGCTTCATCACCATTTCCACAGCCATGGCATCATCTGTCACATGACTGTGCGGGACAGCCATCATCTTCCGATATGCTTCTATAATCAGCGGCGCCTTGAAAACCTGTGGTGTCTGTATCATCCACATCTTTTTTCTGTCAGGTGTTTCTTCTGTTTCCAGATTCTCATTAACAATTTTGATCGTGTCTTTTACCGGCATTCCCGCTACACATGCCCCGCTTCGTCTCACCTCTTCATAGGTACGTTTTAATATAGAATCGTCTACAAGAGGTCTGGCTCCGTCATGGATAAATACATAGCTCTCTTCCTTATCTTTCATCTTGTCAACTATCTGAAGCGCATTCCAGACAGAATCATACCGTTCTTTTCCGCCTTCTGTAATCTGTGTCACTTTCTGAAATCCATAAAAGTCTACAATTGATTCTCTTACCTGGTCTTTTTCTTCTTTTCCTGATACAAGTATGACCTGATCGATCACTTCTGATTCTTCAAACGCCTTCAATGTATAATAAAGTACCGGTTTCCCGCACAAATCCATATACTGCTTTTGAATGGTTCCGCCCATTCTCTTTCCCTGTCCTGCCGCAAGCACGACCGCAATCCCTTTTGCTTTCATGGCTCCTCCTGCTTTCTAACGCTCTCCCAGTTTCAGATTTGGCACTGCATTGAGATCCCATCCGCTTCGGATCCCGTTTTTATAGTCATAGTATCCTGCTGCCCCGATCATTGCTGCGTTATCCGTGCAGAGAATCGGAGAAGGATGATAAAATTCGATTCCTCTTTCCTGACATGCCTGACTCATAGCCGCACGAAGGGCGGAATTGGACGCAACGCCGCCTGCAATTGCCAGTTTCTTTAATCCATAATTTTCGACTCCGATCATGGCATGGTCTACCAGTACATCGGTCACCGCTTTCTGGAAGGATGCGGCGATATCTGCCCGGTTATATTCGATCTGTTTCATTTTACACCCATTGATATAATTAAGCACTGCAGATTTTACTCCGCTGAAACTGAAGTCGTATACCGAGTCTCCGACATGCGCTCTTGGAAATTCAATAGCATTCGGATCTCCCTCTTTTGCAAGCTTGTCGATTTTCGGGCCTCCCGGATAGCCAAGATCAATGGCACGGGCTACTTTGTCAAACGCTTCCCCTGCCGCATCATCCTTCGTTTTTCCGAGAATTTTATATTTTCCATAGTCTTCCACACATACAAGATGTGTATGCCCTCCGGATACCACCAGACACAGAAACGGTGGTTCCAATTCTTTATTCTCAATATAGTTTGCTGAGATATGCCCTTCAATATGGTGCACTCCGATCAGAGGAAGGTTTCTGGCGTAGGCAATCGCCTTCGCTTCAGCCACTCCCACAAGCAGTGCTCCGACAAGTCCCGGTCCGTATGTCACCGCTACCGCGTCAATATCATTCAGGGTACACTTTGCTTCAGAAAGTGCCTCTTCGATTACCTGGTTGATTTTCTCTATATGTTTTCTGGAAGCAATTTCCGGCACAACTCCTCCGTACAGCTTATGCAGGTCAATCTGAGAGGAAATGATGTTGGAAAGAACTTCTCTTCCATTTCGCACAACTGCCGCGGCTGTCTCATCACAGGAGCTTTCTATTGCCAGTATTGTAATATCTTTTTCTTCGCTCATCTTCCTACCTCCATTACGATTCCGGGAAATCCAGATCTACGCTCATCCGGTCTTTTCCCGCCTTTGCGTAAGGAAAAATCTTCCGTACTTCGTCCATGTATTCTTCCGGTCTTGTCAACGACGGGCTGTAATGTGTCAGCCACATCTCCTTTACCTCTGCCTCCCTGGCGAGTTTCGCCGCCTCGTAAAAGGTCATATGCTTATATTCCACTGCCTTTTTCGCCTTCTCCGGCTCACCGTACATTCCCTCACAGATAAATAAATCCGAACCTTCGGCATTCTCACGGATCGATTTTGTCGGCCGTGTATCGGTACAATATGTAAGTTTGATCCCTTTCCTCGGTGGTCCAAGCACCATGTCCGGTGTGTAAATCCGGTCTCCGTCTTCGATGGTCTCCCCTTTTTGGAGAAAGCGCCAGAATTTCTGAGGAATCTCGTGACTCGCGGCACGTTCTACATCAAATCTGCCGGCCCGGTCAATCTCGATCGTATATCCGTAACAGGTCACGTTATGGTTTACCCGGAAAGCGCGGATCCGATATCCTTCCATCTCAAACGTCTGCTGCGCCTCTGTGATTTCCATAAAACGCAGCTCAAAAGGCAGTTCCGGTGCAATAATGCGCAGTGCATTCACTACCCGTTCCAGCCCTTTCGGCCCGATCAAGGTGAGGGGCTCCTGCCTGTCCGCATTCCCCATGGTAAGCAGAAGTCCGGGAAGCCCGCTGATGTGATCTCCATGAAAATGAGTAAAGCAGATCACATCAATCGGCTTAAAACTCCATCCTTTTTCTTTGATCGCTATCTGTGTTCCCTCTCCGCAGTCGATCAGAATACTGCTTCCATTATAGCGCATCATCAGTGACGTCAGCCAGCGATATGGGAGCGGCATCATGCCGCCGGTTCCCAACAAACAAACATCCAGCATTTTTTCTCTCCTAACTGTCCTATCATTGACTTTTCTTCCACAAAAAGAGCAAGTCTTTTATTCTCAGTAAAGAACAGCTGCATACCGGGAGGGGACTGTCTGGTCAGACTTCATTTTCCTTCTCCACCGGAATCACAAACTGCGAAACCATCCTGTCATAGCATTCCTCGCAAAGATCAAAACGGTGCACCTCGTTGTCCTTATCAGAAAAATATCCCCATCTTTTTTCTACAGAAATAAGCCCTTCCCGTATTACGCCATCCTTTATCTTGATTTCTTTTCCACACCCGTTGCAGAAAATCGTTTCTGTTTCTCTTCTTTCTTTCATCGTATAGCGGCGCATACAAATCCCTCCACTTTCGTTTCGCTTTTGTTACGCCTTTATTATAGTCTGTCCCGTTCTTCCTGTACACCGGAAACGGTTTCCAGACTTCTTGTCATCAGAACCGCATCCTCTTTCGGATTATCGTAAAATCCTTTTCGGATTCCGACATCCCGGAACCCCTTCTTTTGATAGAGGGCGCGTGCTGCCATATTACTTTTCCGGACTTCAAGATGCCATACGGCAGTTCCTTTCAATGCACCTTCTGAAATTACGGTGTCAAGAAGAAAGCCTCCTGTTCCTCTTTCCCTGAATCCGGCGTCAACGGCAATCCGAACAACTTCACTTTCATCAAGTACTGTATAAATCACAATGTACCCGACAATTGTTTTCCTATCCTCTGCCACGTAGATTTCCGCCGTTTTCTGGCACATCGTCTCCCGGACTGCATCTTCACTCCACGCATCAGAAAAAACAGCCCGTTCTATCTCTGCAATCCGGGCTGCATCTTCTTCATTGGCCTTACGGGCAATCATGTTGTTGTTCCTTTTCTCGTTCCAGTCTCTCCCTCTCCGCCTGGGACATCCTGAGATAGTCCGGTTTGTGATCCCGCGCATACTCTGTCTTTCCCTCTTTCGCATAAACCAGTCCAAGCGCGCCGACTGCCGCCGCACTCTGCCTGCACATATGAGGCGGTGCAAAAACATACGGCACTTTTACTGTCTCCTCAATTTTCTCCCGGTATACAGGCACTCCGTCCCCGAGAAATACAACGCGTTCTCCAAGCTCATTGAGCATTCCGGCAAGGACGGTAATGTCCTCCGCCAACTGCTCTTTTACTGTTTCAAACTTCTCTTCAAACCGGTAGATTCCTGTGTACACCTGATTTCTTCTTGCATCCATGATCGGACAGATCAGCCCGCTGCATCCGAACATTCGGTATGCCATGGCATCGACCGTCGGCACATGGATGAGCGGCTTATCAAGTGCAAGTCCCAGTCCTTTCGCAGTCGCAGAACCGATCCGAAGTCCGGTAAAAGACCCCGGCCCTCCTGCCACAGCAATCGCATCCACCGATCCGAGAGAAAGTCCGGTCATCCGGACCGCCTCATCAAGCATCGGCAGCAATGTCTGAGAGTGTGTCTTTTTATAATTCATCGTATATTCAAACAGGATCTGTTCGTCTTCCACAACAGCCACACTTGCTGTCAGGCCCGAACTGTCCAGTGCCAGTATCCGCATAATAACGCCCCTTCTATTTCTGGAATCGCTCTGCCTGCTCTCTGATCAGCTCGGCATCATCGAAATAATTGATCTTCATGGCAGCCTTCACTTCAGAGAGTGTCTTTGCCGCTACTTCTTCCGCTTTCTCGCTTCCCTTTTTCAGGATCTCGTAGATTGCCGGAATGTCTTTTTCGTATTCTTTTCTCCGTTTTCTAATCGGCTCCAGTTCCTCCTGGATCACTTCATTGAGGAAGCGTTTTACCTTCACATCGCCAAGGCCACCGCGTGTATAGTGGGCTTTGAGTTCATCCAGATTTGCATATTCCGGAAGGAATTCTTCAAAATGACGATCTTTACAGAATGCATCCAGATAGATAAATACCGGATTTCCTTCCACTTTTCCAGGGTCAGAAACCTTCAGGTGGTTCGGATCGGTAAACATATTCATAATCTTCTTTTTCACATCGTCCGCACTGTCGGAAAGGTAAATACAGTTATGCAAAGACTTGCTCATCTTTGCCTTTCCGTCTGTACCCGGAAGTCTCAGACATGCCTGATTGGATGGGAGCAGAACTTCCGGCTCTACCAGCGTCTCTCCGTAAACGGAATTAAACTTCCGCACGATCTCCTTTGTCTGCTCCAGCATTGGCAGCTGGTCTTCACCGACCGGAACGGTCGTTGCCTTAAATGCGGTGATATCCGCTGCCTGGCTGATCGGATAGGTGAAAAATCCGACCGGAATGCTCGCCTCAAAGTTTCTCATCTGAATTTCGGATTTTACCGTTGGATTTCTCTGGAGCCTTGATACGGTTACCAGATTCATATAATAAAAGGAAAGCTCACAAAGCTCCGGAATCTGTGACTGAATCAGAAGCGTTGCTTTTTCCGGATCCAGTCCGCAGGAGAGGTAATCAAGCGCAACCTCAATAATATTCTGGCGCACCTTCTCCGGATTGTCCGCATTGTCTGTCAGAGCCTGAGCATCCGCAATCATGATAAACACTTCATCATATTTTCCCGAATTCTGAAGCTCTACTCTCCCTTTCAGAGAACCGACGTAATGTCCGACATGAAGCTTTCCAGTCGGTCTGTCCCCTGTTAATATAATCTTTGACATTATTATCCCTCCAGTTTATTGATAGAAATTTTTCTGTAATCAAATCCTTTTTCCAGATCTTTTTCAATCACGATCCGGATTCTTGTTTCCGGTAGAATCTCCTCAATCAGATTCGCCCACTCAATCAGACATACGCCTTCACCGTGAATGTAATCTTCATATCCGATTTCATCCATCTCTTCCACGTCTCCAATCCGGTACACGTCAAAATGATAGAACGGAAGACGCCCGTCTTCGTATTCCTGCACGATCGTAAAGGTCGGACTTACAACATCCTCACGTACTCCAAGTCCGTACGCAAGCCCTTTTGTAAAAATCGTCTTGCCGACGCCAAGATCCCCTTCCAGAGTAAAGACATCTCCGCTTTGGGCCGATTCGCCGATTTCTTTTCCGAGCTCAAACGTCTCCTGCTCTGAATATGTCTCTCTTACCATAGTGTCTCCTCCCTATTTTTTCTTTTTCTTCTTTCTTGAAAACAGAAACGGAAGGATCTTACCGGAATTATCCTCAATCAGCTCCTCCGGGAACAATGTCCGCAATGTCTTCTTCAGAGGATCCATCTGCGGTCCGATATCACTGTTCGGGAAAATAAATGCCGCATACGGTGTCTGATAAATCGCCACCAGATTCGGTGTCATCATAACGCGGTACATATCTTTCCACGGAGTGATTTTATTTTTTCCGGCACGCTCTACTCTGAGCCCGTCTTTTTCCAGCGTATAGCGGATCGGCGTGCTGTAGATTTTACTTTTCTTTAACTGACTGGCTGCACTGAACTTTAAGATCGATGGTACAACAAACAAAAGAGTTGCAAAAACAAACACAAGCCCCAGCCCCCAGGAAACCCTGCCCATCGCAAAACTTATAATCGCACCGATCCAGCAGGCAACTCCCACTACGAGGTATAAAATTCCCTTGATCCCGTGATATGTATGAAACATAAGAAATTCAAAAAGTGCTTCCTGTGTCATTTTCACTTCAAAACTTGGTTTCATCTGTATTCCTCCATATTTCCGAATATTGAAATTATAACGCATCCTGTCCGCGGTTACAACAGCAAGTTTGCGAAGAATCTCCTGATTTTTCCAGGATCAGAAAAACCTCTGCGCACAGCAGAGGTTTCGGTTTAGTAATTTTCTGTCATTTTTACTCATTTACTCTATGGAGGACCGGACTGACTTTCTTATAGATCAAAAGCAGAATTGCCGATACCAGAATACCCTTGATCAGATTAAACGGTGCCACTGCAAGGATCACAAAAGTTGCAACTCCGTCAATTGCCGGATTCAATGCATGCCCCATCTGAACAATCGTATCAAGCGGCATTCCAAATGCTGCAGCATAGGTCGGAAGCAGGATATAGGCATTGAGCACGCATCCGATCAGCGTCATGAATACTGTTCCTGCTGCAAGTCCGATCATCGCTCCCTTTTTTGTGTGCATCTTCTGATAAATCAGACCCGCAGGCACACAGAGACTGCATCCGATCAGGAAGTTTGCGATCTCTCCCACACCGCCTGTTTCAGTCCCATTAATCACGAAATTCAGAAGAATCTTGATACATTCTGTCATAACTCCCGCCACAGGACCCATCGCAAATGTTCCAAGAAGGACCGGAATTTCACTGATATCCAGTTTGTAAAAGCTCGGTACAAAAGGAAGCGGAAATTCAAAAAGCATCAGGACGGTAGCTACCGCTGCAAGCATGCCGACCTGGGCCATCGATCTGACTTTCGTACTGCTTCTTCTTCTTATTTGTGTGTTTTTCTGCGTGTTTTCCATGTTTCTTCTCTCCTTTTTTTGAATGATAGACTCAATTCAGAAAAGAAACTCTTCCTGCCATAAAGTTTCCCTTATGGAAATGGGAATGTACAAAAAAATCCCCGGAACCATATGTTCCGGGGTTTGATGCTCTGCTTCAGATACAAATATCTGACGATTCGTACATTTCTTCTCTCATCCAGACTGTACTGTCGGTTCCGGAATTGCACCGGATCAGCTGCCAATGGCAGGTCGCGGACTTTCACCGCCGGTTGGGACTTTCACCCGACCCCGAAGAATTTTTTCCTGTTAACATTTAGTATAGAACAGTCTTTTGGAAAATTCAATACCTTTTTGTCTTTTACATTCCGGGTAAGCAGCATTCTTTACCGGATTCCTTTCATAGTAAGCTGAATCCGTTTTTTCTTGAGGTCCACACTCAGTACTTTAACATCCACGATATCACCCACACTGACCGCTTCCAACGGATGTTTGATAAACTTTTTGTCGGTGATTTCGGAAATATGTACCAGACCATCCTGATGAACGCCGATATCCACAAACACCCCGAAGTCAATGACATTGCGAACCGTTCCTTTCAGAACCATCCCTTCTTTTAAGTCTTTCATTTCCAGAACGTCGGTCCTGAGAATCGGTTTCGGCATCTCTTCTCTTGGATCTCTGGCCGGCTTTTCCAGCTCTTTTACAATATCATGCAGAGTGATCTCACCGATTCCAAGCTCTTCTGCCAGTTTCCGGTAGTCGCGGATGGTGGCCGGAAGGGCTGCAAGATTTCCTGCTTTTAAATCCTCTGTTGTGAATCCCTGCTTTTTCAGAAGTTTTTCTGCCGCTTCGTAGGATTCCGGATGGACGCTTGTCCTGTCAAACGGATTATCCCCGCCTTCGATCCGCATAAATCCCGCACACTGCTCATATGCCTTCGGTCCAAGTTTCGGCACCTTTAAAAGCTGCTTTCTGTTTGTAAATCTTCCGTTTTCTTCTCTGTAAGCCACAATATTTTTTGCGATTGTGTTTGAGATACCGGAAATATAGGATAAAAGCGGAGCAGATGCCGTATTCAAATCTACACCGACCTTGTTGACACAGTCTTCCACCACGCCATTCAGCGCTTCCGTCAGCTTTTTCTGGTTCATATCATGCTGGTACTGGCCGACCCCGATGGATTTTGGATCAATCTTTACAAGTTCTGCAAGCGGATCCTGAAGCCTTCTTGCAATTGACGCGGCACTTCTCTGTCCCACATCAAAATTCGGAAATTCTTCCGATGCCAGCTTGCTTGCGGAGTACACTGATGCTCCCGCCTCATTTACAATCACATACTGTACGTGCTCTTCCGGGATTTCTTTTAACAGTTCCACAATAAACTGTTCCGATTCTCTGGATGCTGTTCCGTTTCCAAGAGAAATCAGGCTGATATGATACTTCGGAATAATCTTTTTGAGCAGGTCCTTGGATGCCTTGATTTTGGCAGGGGTAGTCGGCGCTGTCGGATAAATCACTGTCGTTCCGATCACTTTTCCGGTCGGATCCACAACCGCAAGTTTACATCCGGTCCGGAATGCCGGGTCCCAGCCAAGCACAACCCGTCCTGTAATCGGAGGCTGCATAAGAAGCTGTGTCAGATTTTTCCCGAACACAGCAATGGCCCCGTCCTCCGCCTTTTCCATAAGTTCATTGCGGATTTCCCTCTCAATGGCCGGCGCAATCAGACGACTGTAGCTGTCCTTGACCGCCTCTTTTAATACAGGTTCTGTATATGGACTATCCCCATGAATAATCTGTTTTTCCAGATAGCGGAGGATTTCTTCTTCCGGCGCTTCCATTCTGACCGTCAGAATTTTTTCTTTTTCTCCCCGGTTCAGAGCCAGAATTCTATGACCGGCAATCCTGGATGCTGCTTCCTCAAACTCATAGTACATCTCATAGACCGATTCCTGCTTTTCATCCTTTGCCTCTGAAACAATCTTTCCTTTCTGGAACGTCATCTTCCGGATTCTCGTCCGGTATTTTGCCTCATCGGAGATCATCTCAGCCAGAATGTCCTGTGCGCCGGCAAGTGCCTCTTCAGGGGAGGCAACATTCTTTTCCTCCGATACATAGGCTTTGGCCGCCTCAATCGCCGGCTCTTTCAACTTCTGTAAAAGGAGAAGCGCCGCAAGCGGCTCCAGTCCTTTTTCTTTTGCGATTGTCGCCCTCGTTCTTCTTTTCGGACGGTACGGGCGGTACAGATCGTCCACCGCCACCTGGGTCTGCGCCTCCTGAATCTGAGCTTTCAGTTCTTCGGTAAGCTTTCCCTGCTCCTCGATGCTTGAGAGCACCTGTGCTTTCTTCTCCTCCAGATTCCGAAGATAAGTAAGTCTCTCATGGAGTTTTCTGAGCTGCTCGTCATCCAGTGTTCCGGTTGCTTCTTTTCTGTATCTTGCAATAAACGGGATCGTGTTTCCTTCATCAATCAGTCCGACTGCCGCTTCGACCTGCCATTTTTTTACATTCAGTTCTTCCGTAATCTTCTGAATAATATCCATTTTTTGATTCCTTTCCAAAAAAGTACTTCCCTGTCATTATAGCGGAAGGTCTTTTTCTGCGCAACTTCATAAAAACAGAGTTTGCTCTGTTTTTCTTGAAATCTGACTCTTCCTATGTTATATTTTGGATGATAAGGAGGGCACTGATTATGAAAGAAACGAACGGACAGACTCTGTCAAAGCAGCAGCAAAAATCTCTTGAAACGAAAAACCGGATCTTTTCCGCCGCGAAGAGTATTCTTCAGAGGAAAGGGTACGATGCACTCTCCATCAAAAACATCTGTGAAGAAGCAGGCGTATCCAACGGAAGCTTTTATCATCACTTTAAAACAAAAGATGACCTGCTTTCCTATTATATAGAAGAACAGCCTACGATCGATCCGGACTGTCTGGAACTCCCGGAAAATGCCGCCGAGGCAAAAAGGGCAATCATTCTTGTCTATCTTAATTATGTCAGCTACTGCAAAGAGCTCGGTGTCGCTTTTATATCCAACTATTACACGCCAAAAAACCAGGCTCTAAATCCGGCCATCCGCACAAAGCGGCCTTATCCGATCGTAACAGTAACGGATTACCTGGCTCGTGCACTGGAAGCCGGCACTGTATCTGCCAGCCTGTCCCTGGATGAGATCTCCACCGATATCCGGATGATTGTCATCGGAAATGTCTTTGAATGGTGTCTGCGGGACGGAAATACAGACTTTGACGGAAATATGGAGCGTTCACTCGGGAAATATCTGGACAGTGTTCTGAAATAGTGTGGTTTCGCTTCCCGTCAGGGAACAAAACAGTTTAGAAATGGCAAAAACCTTTCAGATAAGCGTTTCTGAAAGGTCTTTTCATTTTAGAAGGGAATTTGTAATTCTTACTTTGGTAACTGTTTACCTTTGATGCTTTTATTATATCCCCGGCCCCCTGCAAAATCAAATCGGTTATCCTGATATATTTCTTCATTTATAGGCATTTTCTATGTTTTGTACATTCCTCCCAATTTCATTGTCTATTTTTTAACTTCTATTGTGTATTTTTCTGACATGTTGTAAAATAGAAGTATACGTGATTCGTAAAATGAAATTGTGAGGTGAAAAGATATGAGCAGACTAGAACTCCCTACCCCGAGCAAAGCGCAGCTGGTCGTTGAGGGATTATACAAAGATTTAGAGCGGCGGATTGAAGCAAGCCCGCCGGGACTCTGCCCTGTAGATATCTCGAGGGCGTTCCTCGAACTGTGCCATGCTCAGACATGCGGCAAATGTGTACCATGCCGTATTGGTCTTTTACAGTTGAAACATCTGATCACAGATGTTCTGAATGGAAAGGCTACAATGGAAACCCTTGACCTGATGGAGCGTACCGCCCGTTCAATTATGGAGACCGCGGACTGTGCCATCGGATATGAAGCTGCCAATATGGTTTATAAAGGCTTGATCGGTTATCGTGAAGACTATGAAGAGCATATCCGGAACGGACGTTGTACATGTACCTACAACCAGCCTGTTCCATGTGTTGCACTTTGTCCTGCCCACGTTGACATCCCGGGCTATATCGCTCTCGTACGCGAAGGACGCTACGCCGATGCTATCCGGCTGATCCGGAAAGACAATCCGTTCCCGACCACGTGCGGATTTATCTGCGAACATCCGTGTGAGGCAAGATGTCGCCGTAATATGGTCGATGATGCTGTCAATATTCGCGGTTTGAAGCGGATGGCTGCGGACTATGCCGGAAAGGTACCTCCGCCGGAATGTGCTCCTTCCACCGGAAAGACTGTCGCAGTCATCGGAGGCGGCCCTGGAGGATTAAGTGCCGCATACTATCTGCAGCTTATGGGACATCAGGTAACTGTATATGAGATGCTTCCGGAACTTGGCGGTATGCTCCGTTATGGTATTCCAAACTACCGTCTTCCGAAAGACCGTCTCAACGAAGACATTCAGGCAATTCTTGATACCGGCGTCGAAGTAAAATACGGTCTCCGTATCGGGCAGGACATCACCGTACAGGAACTGCGCGCTTCCTACGATGCAGTCCTGATCACTATCGGAGCCAGCACAGATAAAAAACTCGGCATCGAAGGCGAGGACGCCGAGGGCGTAATGTCCGCAGTCCGTTTCCTCCGTGATGTAGGAAAAGGTATTAACCCGGATCTTACCGGACAGGAAGTTGCCATTGTCGGAGGCGGAAATGTGTCCATGGACGCTGTTCGTTCTGCTGTCAGACTTGGTGCGAAAAAAGTCAGCATCCTGTACCGCCGCCGTACCGCAGACATGACTGCGCTTCCGGCCGAAATTGAAGGTGCCATTGCAGAAGGCGTGGAAATCCGCACATTACGCGCTCCTTCCCGGATCGAGACGGATGAAAACGGACATATCCGCGGTATCTATGTGACACCGCAGATGATCAGCCAGATCAAAGGAGGACGCGCAAGTGTCAAACCGTCCGGACTTCCGGATGAGTTTGTTCCATGTACAACCCTGATCGTTGCCATTGGGCAGAACATTGAAACAGAACATTTTGAAAAAGCCGGGCTTCCTGTAGAAAGAGGAAAAATCATGGCTGAAAAATTCGGCGGATTCAGCAATCTTCCTGGAGTTTTTGCCGGCGGAGACTGCGCTACCGGTCCTGCTACCGTAATCCGCGCTATCGCGGCCGCAAAGGTTGTTGCCGCAAATATTGATGAATATCTGGGATACCATCACGAAATCACTTGTGATGTCGAGATTCCGGAGCCGAATCTGGATGACCGTGTACCGTGCGGACGTGTTGAGCTTCCTGAGCGGGAAGCCTGTGAGCGTATCCACGACTTTGACGGTGTAGAACAATGCATGACCTGTCAGGAAGCACAGCAGGAGGCAAACCGCTGCCTGCGCTGCGACCACTTTGGTTTTGGAATATTTAAAGGAGGCCGCGAGAAAGTATGGTAAATCTTAAAATCGACAATAAAGAAATCTGTGTACCGGAAGGTACCACGATTATGGATGCGGCAGCTCAAAACGGAATCATCATTCCGAAACTCTGTTATCTGAAAGATATCAACGAAATCGCTGCCTGCCGTGTCTGCGTAGTAGAAATGGAAGGTAAGGACCGCCTGATCACCTCCTGTAACAACACTGTTCAGGAAGGCATGGTTCTTTATACAAACAGCCCGAAGGTACGTGCGGACCGCCGTAATACCGTGCAGCTCATTCTTTCCCAGCATGACTGCAAATGCGCGACCTGTGTCCGCAGCGGCAACTGTTCTCTTCAGAAGATTGCCAACGACCTGAATATTCTGGAGCTTCCATTCGGCGAGCGTATCGAACGCCAGCCATGGAACAAGGATTTCCCGCTGATTCGGGATTCCGCAAAATGTATCAAATGTATGCGCTGTATCCAGATCTGTGACAAGGTTCAGAGCCTGCACATCTGGGATCTGGAAGGAACCGGCTCCCGCTCTACAGTCAATGTATCAGGCGGCCGTAAGATTGAAGAAGCAGACTGTTCCCTCTGCGGACAGTGTATTACTCATTGTCCGGTTGGTGCTCTGCGCGAGCGCGACGATACAGAAAAAGTCTGGGATGCAATTGCAGATAAAGACACAATCACAGTAGCACAGATCGCTCCGGCTGTCCGTACTGCATGGGGCGAGACTCTTGGTCTTTCACGTGAAGATGCTACAGTCAACAAAATCGCTGATGCTCTTCACAAGATCGGAGTTGACTATGTGTTTGACACCAGCTTCTCCGCCGATCTTACGATCATGGAAGAGGGAAATGAATTTCTGGAACGTTTTACTAAAGGAGAGACGAAATTACGTCCGATGTTTACATCCTGCTGTCCTGGATGGATCCGTTTCATCAAATCCCAGTTCCCGCATCTGGTGCCTCAGCTTTCCACAGCCAAATCTCCTCAGCAGATGTTTGGCGCAGTGATGAAGACTTACTTTGCAGATTCCATCAATGTAAGTCCGGATCGTATTTTTACAATTTCCATCATGCCTTGCGTCGCGAAAAAAGGAGAGCGCAATATGGAGCTTTTCTATGAAGAATACGCCGGTCATGATACCGATGTGGTTCTGACCACACGTGAGCTGACGCGCATGATCCGTTCTGCCCACATTCCGCCGCATTCTCTTGAGAATCGGGAATTTGACAGACTGATGAAAGAATATACAGGCGCCGGCGTTATCTTCGGTGTAACAGGCGGTGTTATGGAAGCTGCTCTTCGTTCCGCTTACTATCTTGTAACCGGAAGAAATGCGGATCCGGACGCATTTAAGGCTGTACGCAATGACGGAAAAGGCGTGAAATCAGCCGAAATCCAGATTGGCGATGCCGTTGTGAAAGCTGCTGTTGTAAGCGGACTTGGAAATACAAGACGTCTGCTGCAGCAGATCGAACGCGGAGAAGTCCATTATGATTTCGTGGAAGTCATGGCATGCCCTGGCGGCTGTGTAGGCGGAGGCGGACAGATCATCCACGATGGCGAAGAACTTGCCTACGAAAGAGGACAGAGCCTCTACTTCCTGGACAAGAATGCACCACTTCGTTTTTCCCACGAAAATCCTGATGTACAGAAGCTGTATGCGGACTTTATGGGACAGCCGCTGTCTCACCGTGCCCACCAGCTGTTACATACTGATCATCAGGCATGGGCGATGCCTCGTTCTGACAGATAATATGCACTGATTTTATTTCTGCCTTCGGAGATCCGGCTGTTTCTGCCATTCTCCGAAGGCGGTTTTTATTTCAGAAAATTTCAGGAGGAATTTTGTACACTTTTATCATCAATCCGCACTCCCGCTCTGGAAAAGGACTCACAATCTGGCACACCGTTGAGGCTCAGCTAGAACAGCGCCAAATCTGTTATACCGCCTTTTTCACAAAATATCAAAGGCAAGCCACCACATATGTCCGGGAGCTTACCTCCGACGGATCTTCCCGTGTTCTTGTGGTTCTCGGCGGAGACGGCACTTTGAATGAAGTCATTAACGGGATCTGCTTTCCGGAGCGGGTTACACTCGGTTATATCCCAACCGGCTCCAGCAACGATTTTGCCCGCAGCTTTGGTATCCCAAATGATCCTCTGCGCGCTCTGGAAATTATCCTGAATCCAGGACAGACCGTACACATGGACGTTGGAACCATGTCATACGAAGGGAAACACCGGCGTTTTGCAGTCAGTGCAGGCATAGGTTTCGATGCCGCAATCTGCCACGAAGCGGTTGTTTCAAAGTGGAAGCGGATACTGAACCGGATTCATCTCGGGAAATTTACCTATGCCGTCATTGCGCTTCACCGGCTTTTACTTACATCCACCTGCCCTTTCCATATCGTCCTTGATAATGAAAAAGAGGTGTCCTTTCCAAAAGGATGGTTTGCTGCAGTGATGAACCACCCTTGTGAAGGCGGCGGATTTTATTTTTGTCCTGATGCCCGGCCGGACGACGGACAACTTGATGTTCTGGTCGTATCCGGCCTGAAGGCTCCGGCTCTTCTTCTTGCTCTTCCATTCGCGCTTTTCGGGAAACATACAAAATTTCACGGTGTCCATTTATTCCGCTGCAAAAAAGTTTCCATCCATACAGCCAGTGCCCTTCCCGTACACACAGACGGCGAACCTGTTTTTTTACAACGATGTTTTACAGCTTCTATCGAGGCCTGTCCTTTAAAAGTGATCGTATCTTAAAATATTTATAAAATATTCAATCTCTTTTCACAGAATTGTGGTATACTAAGATTTACTGATGGTATAATATAGTGACTGTCATCAGATGATGGACATACAAATGAAAAGGGGAGAAACGCTATGAAATGTCCGAAATGTGGTAATGAACTGCGGGAAAGCAAAAAAGCTCCTGGCTATTTTTTATGTGATTCCTGCAAAAAGAAATTCAGCCAGGAAACTCTGGACCGGTTTCAGTCTGCCAGACCTGTCCGCAGGAAAAAACCTGCACCGGTAAAGCCGGAAGAGCCAGATGAAACAACTCAGACAGAAACTAACCAGACAGAAGAAATTCAGGCAGAAGAAGCTCAGACAAGCATGACTCCAGAAGAAAATGTTCAGGAAGAGCCGGTTCAGGCAGAAGCCGATCAAACAGAAACATCTCCGGAAGAACCTGAAGAAGAAACTGTTTCGGAAGAATCTGTTCAGGAAGAATCTTCTGAAACAGAAACGGCAGAACCGGAAGGACAGACCTATTCCAACATCCCTCCGGAAGAGGTAAGGAATGAGCGTGAAAAAGAAATGAAGGCCAATTATGAGGCCATGCTGAATATAAAAGACGAAACTTCTGATGACTCGGAAGCTGATGATGTAATTCCGGTTTTCGGTGGTTTCCGTGTTCTGATTGGAATTGTATCGATCCTATGCGCCGCTTTTCTTGCTTACCAGGCTTATGATTCAGGTATCTTTACTACCTTTATACATACGCCGGGACTGACAGGAATTGCCGGTATGGTACTTGCAGTCTGCTTCCTGATCGGTGGTCTTGTGGTATTAATTACTCATCGCAGGAACAGCGTGCCGGCATTTATTGTACCTTGTATTTTTTATCTTGGAGGAGCCGTAGGAGGATTCTTTATCCCGGGTTCTGTCATGACTGTACAGATTCTGCTCTTTGTGTCTGCTTGGTTTGGAGCATTTCTGCTCTTTGCACTTGGCTGTGCCAAAGAGATCCATGTTGCCCTCCGGGTACTTGTTTTCATCGTTGCAGTTGCGGTTGCAGCCGGTGCCTACTATGCGGCTCAGTATGTGGTTCCGCAGAGTTCGGCAAGTTCCGGTAAAAATCTTCGTCTGACCACGGATGATTTTACCGTCTCATTTGAAAAATCTGATATCGGAACAGATTATGAGGGCGAACAGGCTCTTATGGTTTATTACACAATTACAAATAAAGGTTCCGAAACACTGGTTCCATCTGTTGCCGTTACTTTCAAGGCACTGCAGGATGATACCACTCTGGATCCTACGATTGTCTCGGATGAACCACTGTCAGAAAATGAAAGCGCAGAAGTCAGTCAGGGCGACAGCGTGCGTGTGTGCACCTCCTTTATTCTTCTTGATCAGTCCGATGTGACTCTTCAGCTTTACGAAACTTTCGGTTCAAACAGTAATATAGCTGAGACAACATTGAATCTGGATTAATCCGGTTCACTTACTTTCATCATTTTCGTTAAAAGGAGAAATCCGAATGTTTTCAAGAAGTAAATGCAAAGCTTTGATTTACCGATATAAACATGCCTGGGTATTTTTGTATATTTTTCTTTATTTACCCTGGTTTTACTATCTTGAGCAACACGTAACAGCAAATTCCGATTTTCACGTGATTCACGCAGCGGTCGATGACTATATTCCTTTTATAGAGTATTTTATCGTCCCGTATCTTTTGTGGTTTGCGTTTATTGCGGTCACTTTTCTCTGGTTCTTCTTTCACGATGTATCTGGATTTTACAAAATGGCCGCTTTCCTTTTTACCGGAATGACCATATTTTTAATTATTTCGACCCTCTATCCAAACGGTCTTGATCTTCGCCCGGTTCAATTCGAGCGGGACAATATTTTTGTGGATATGGTCAAAACGCTGTACAAGGCAGACACTCCGACAAATGTTCTTCCAAGTATTCACGTATTTAACTCTATCGGTGTCTGCATTGCCATCTCACACAACAAAACACTTTCGAGCCGCAAGGTGATCCATTACGGATCTCTGATTCTCGGAATATCCATCATCCTTGCCACGATGTTTTTAAAGCAGCATTCCGTAATCGATGTGACACTGGCAGGCTGCATGGCAACTCTGCTTTATCCGGTCGTATACGTCAGAGAATCCAGAAAGGTATTCCGCCCGAAAGTCACAAAGCATTCTGTTAAAAAAGCCATGGGTGATTAATAAACCCGAAATAAAAATATCCCCTTTGGAGTCCATGCGGTAAGGCACGGATCCTGAAGGGGATACTTTATATGCGGTCTCTTTCCGATTCCTGTTTTAAAGCATTTCAATAAATGCAGCGATACGCGTGTTGAGCTGTCCGATGTCTGCCTGAGAATAGTCTGTCTCAACGCTGATGTACGGTTTTCCTTTTTCCTCATTTACGAATCTGCGGATTCCAAGACTCTCTACATTGTATGTATGGCATGCCTGAAGAATCATCTCTACCACTCCGTCTACCTGATACTCGTCCATCAGTCTTCCAAGGAGTTCCAGACGGTTCGGGTTCGGTGTCATGACAGAGCATCCGATGCTTAAATATCTCTCAGCGATTGCCTGATAGATATCGTCTGTATCTTCATCCACAAGCTTGTCAATGGATTTTGCTCCGGAACAGTTTTCAAAAGTAACAACGATTCCGCCGTTGTCCTCGATGGCTTTGATCACTTTCTCTGTCGCTCCGCCGATCGGGCATCCTGTCACAAGAATACGAGGCTTCTTTTCTTCCATCTTTCCTTCTGCGTATTCCTTTTCGATCTTGTCAGCGATCGCATTCACTTCTGCCGGAATCTTGGATCTGTCCGGTTTGAATGTACTTCCGTATAACACTTTAAACAGATCCTGTCCTTTCATCGGAGCCGGATCCAGTTTCATCAGCTCATACAGACGCTTCAGTGCCACTCTTCCTTCATTCTGCACTCTGACAGCATCTTTGATCTGCTCTTCCGTGATTGTCACTTCAAACTTCTGCTCCAGATATTCTTTGAAGCGGATGATTTCATTTTTCCAGAGCTGAAGTCCGTCCTCTGTCTGTCGGTTCGGAAGCTCCATTGTGAAGACATCCTTGAACTGGCTTAAGTATTCATACATCTTCTTTTTCCCGTCACAGGTTGTCTCTCCTACAACCAGATCGGAAAAATAGAAAAACGGGCACTTCTTTGTTGCCGCAAAGCCGTAGCTGGATTTGATCAGCGGGCACAGGTTCTTTGGTAGATCCTTCTCAGCCGCCGGAATCGTCTCGTCGGATGTGGAGCAAAGACTCACTGTAGCTGCTCCCATTGCCATCGCGATTTCCTGTGGAAAATATGTACAGAATGTGCCTACAATCGGCACGCCCTTGTCTTTTAACTCCTTAATGCCCAGAAATGACTGTTGTCTCTGTTCAGCAAATTCTTCAAATACATCTGGTAATTCTTTAATCAGTTCCATTTTTTTCCTCCTGTCTTCGCCTATCTACCTTATATGGTAACATTTTCTGACAGGATGGGGCTAATTGATATTTGTCATGTATCTATAGTTTTATTATGTTTTTCTATAGGTTTTCCTGCTCATATTTTTCCTGCCCGATCAGAATGCCGATCTGATCAGTATAGGCTTCAAATGCTGCCGGAACAGGGTATTCTTTCTGAATTTCTTCCGGATGCGCAAAAACCAGATTCTTTGCGGATATTTTCTCCAGCTCGTCCACTCTCACCGCATATCCGGTCATGTGCCACTCCACATGGCTGAAAATATGTTTTGCCTCTCCAATGTTTTGAATCCGAAGCGGTGAAAGTCCAAGCTCCGCAATATGATGGATTGCTTCCTCCTGAGTCAGTTTTCCTTTTACATTCGGGAACTCATAGAGTCCTGCCAGCAGGCCGGATGACGGACGTTTATGAAGAGCAATGTTCTCCCCGTCTTTTAGTATAAAGACGGTTTTCTCCTCAATCCTTCTTGCTTTCGCCTTTTTCTTAACCGGGTAGGAAAGCTCTGCTCCTCTCTGATGCGCCAGACAGAACTCCTCTACCGGACATTTACTGCATTTCGGCTCCCCGTTCGGGACACAGACGATGGCACCCAGCTCAATCAGGCCCTGGTTAAAATCGCTTGCCGCATCTGCGGGAATAATTTCTTCCAGCATTCCTTCCATCCGCTTTTTGACGGAGGCTTTCATAATATCCTCTCCATCCGCCAGAATCCTGGTCAGGACACGGAGGACATTTCCGTCTACCGCAGGCTTTGGAATTCCATATGCGATGGAACTGATGGCTCCTGCCGTATAGCTGCCTATTCCGGAAAGAGAAAGAATCTGGTCATAATCTGCCGGCATTTCCCCTTCATAGAGCTCCACGATCTGTCTGGCCGCTTTCTGCATATTACGCACACGGTTATAATACCCAAGTCCTTCCCACAGTTTCAGAAGCTTCTCCTCCGGCGCGTCCGCCAGATCCTGTATGGTCGGCAATGCGTCAAGGAAACGGGCATAAAACGGCTTTACTGCCTCTACCCTCGTCTGCTGCAGCATGATTTCAGATACCCACACATGGTAGGCTGTCGCATCCTTTCTCCACGGCAGATCCCGCTGCTCCTTCCGAAACCATGCAGTCAACGGCTCCGGCAGATGTTTTAGACGCTCCTGCGGTTTCTCTTCTTCCATCTCCTCCGGGAACCGGACCGGGATCTCCTGATCGATCCGGATCTCATCTTCTGTGACAATGCAGTCCCTTGCAATCAGGTGCACGCCCTTTTCCCTCGCTTTCCACAATGCCCGTGCAAATTCCGGATGAGTATCCACATTCGGCAGGATCTCTTTCACACCTTTCATCTGAATCACGAAAAAAACATAAGCATCCCATCCTTCATCCACAGCACGCATCAGTTCTTCCAAATGCTTCACCGCCCGTTCGCTTGGCGCATCCGGGAATTTCGCTGTCTCTCCTTCTTTCAGGGTGACTCCTTTGACTTCAATCAGGATCTTCTTCTCTCTGGTCTCCACGCAAAAATCAATTCTGGAATTTCCATACTGATATTCCGGCTTGATCCGCACCATATCCGCGAAAAGGTTTCCTTCCCGGATCCACTCTCCCGCTGCCTTGTTCGGCACCTGAGAGTCCATGTTGATGATCTGACCGTCCTTTTTCACCGCGATCAGATCCCATTTCGTCTTCCGGTTCGGATTGTCCGAATGCTGCACGTACACTTCCGTATTCGGAAGCAGCAGCTCCCGGCACCGTCCTGTATTTTTGACGTGAACTGTCTCTGTCACTTCCTCCTGTCCCCTGATGCCGTTGACATAGGCAATAAACCGGTTCGGCCTCTCAAGAAAGACCGCCTTTTCTATCCCTGTATATTTCATGCGTTCTCCTCCGGACTGCTGCCTTCGTGAACCTGCTGTCCTTTCTGGATCGCCTGATGCTCCTTGTCCAGCTCCTCATACAGTTCGATTGTGTTCCAGTGTACATTCGTCGGTGTCAGAATCGCCTTGTGATCCACCTTTTTGATACCGTTTTTACGCATCTCAGCCAGCATCCTCTGAAGCTTCGCATCCGGCACGCCGGCAAACACCAGAATCTCATGCTCCGGAGCTTCTCCCTGAAATACTTCGTCTGACGGTTCAATTCCTTCCACTCCCGCCAGATATCCGAGCGGCTGAAGGAAATCCTTCTCTTCTACCATCCGGATTTTCAATTTCAACAGAAAGGCCGTCATCTGAATCCCTTTCAGCTGTTTTTTATCTTTGAAATTCATTAATAAAATCGATTCTCTCATTATGATCTCCTTCTTTTTTTCTGTCCCTCTTACAGTAACACGAATCGGACAAAGAAACAAGAAGCAGCCGCTTCCATCTATAGAAACGACTGCCTCTCCTTTTCATTTAAGATACAATCTTACGAAATACCGGTTTCAATGCAGGGTAAATTTTCCGGAATTTCTGATAACATTCCTCATACTTCTCTGTCAGATCCTCATCCGGCTCCACGGTTTCCACCACTTTTACGAGTTTCGCGGCCGCTTCCTCAACACTTTCAAACTCACCGCATCCGACTGCTGCCAGAATTGCTCCTCCAAGCGCCGGCCCCTCCTCGCTTTCAATCACATCCACTTTCAGATTCATGATGTTGGCTACCATCTTTTTCCAGAGCAGGCTTTTTGCCCCGCCTCCGCAGATTTTCGTCCGTTCAATCTGAATTCCAAGATTTCTCGCCACTTCCAGAGAATCCCGCAGTCCGAATACAACACCTTCCAGTACCGCCTGCGTCATCTCTTCTCTCGTCGTGTCCATCGTCATCCCTGTAAATGTTGCCCGTGCCATCGGGTCATTGTGCGGGGAACGCTCTCCCATGAGATACGGAAGATAGAACACCTGATTTTCTCCCAGCTTTACGATCTTTTCCTGCTCTTTTGTAAACTCCGATGTTCCAAGAATATCTTGCATCCACCATTTATTACAGGATGCCGCGCTGAGCATGCAGCCCATCAGATGATAGTATCCATCCGCATGGGCAAAGGAGTGAAGCGCATTATACCGGTCTACCTGGAACTTCCGGCTGGAAATAAAGATGGTACCGCTCGTTCCGAGGGAAATATTGCACATTCCCTCGCCGACAGTTCCGGTTCCCACAGCCGCAGCCGCATTATCCCCGGCTCCCGCAATGATTTTCACGCTCTCCAGCAGTCCGAGTTTTTTAGCCTCCTCCTTTTTCAAAGTGCCGACCACCTCATAGCTTTCATAAAGATCCGGCAGCTGCTCCCTGCTGATTCCGCAGATTTCCATCATCTCTTTGGACCAGCACTTGTTCTTCACATCCATCAGAAGCATACCGGACGCATCCGAATAGTCGCTGCAAAACGTCCCGGACAGCCGGTACGCAAGGTAATCTTTCGGAAGCATGATTTTCCTGATCCGCGCAAACTTCTCCGGCTCATTTTCTTTCATCCAGAGAATTTTAGGCGCTGTAAATCCCGTAAACGCAATGTTGGCCGTATATGCAGACAGCTTTTCCCGTCCGATCACTTCATTTAAATAATCCGTCTCCTTTGTCGAACGGCCGTCATTCCAGAGGATCGCCGGACGGATTACCTCATCCTTCTCATCCAGCACGACCAGACCATGCATCTGTCCGCCAAAACTGATCCCTGCCACTTCCGACCTGTCCACATCTTTAGTCAGCTCCCGGATTCCCTCAATACTCTTCTCGTACCAGTCTTCTGGATTCTGCTCCGACCAGCCCGGATGCGGAAAGGAAATCGGGTATTCTCTGGAAACAATCTTCCGGATCTCTCCCTGTCCGTCCATCAGCAAAAGCTTCACCGCCGATGTTCCAAGATCCACACCAAGATATAACATAGGCTCTGCCCTCCTTTTTCTCTTCCCATTTTCATTGGGGACGTGTTCCGGTGCATCGGAACACGTCCCCGTTGAACAAATATGTTTAAGCGAATGGGTTTTCTGTTCTGTATCTTACGCCTTTTGGCTGGTTGTAGCCTATTTCGTCAACGTCGACACCGATGTATTTGAATACTTCGTACAGTTCTTTTCCGTAGTGTCCGAATGCGACTGCGCCGTGGTGCGGGTAGTTGCCTTCGATGAGAACGTGGCGGTAGAATCTTCCCATTTCCGGAATTGCGAAGATTCCAATGGATCCGAAGGATCTGGTTGCCACCGGAAGAACTTCTCCCTGAGCAATGTATGCGCGCAGTTTGTTGTCTGCGGTGCTCTGGAGGCGGTAGAATGTAATGTCTCCAGGTACGATGTCTCCTTCGAGTGTTCCCTGTGTCACTTCTTCCGGAAGGGTTCTTGCCATAATCATCTGATATTTCATCTCGCAGGAGGTGAGTTTTCCGGATGCGGTGTTGCCGCAGTGGAATCCCATGAATGTATCTTTCAGTGTATAGTCGTATTTTCCTTTGATGTCTGCTTCGTACAGATCTTTTGGTACGGTGTTGTTGATGTCAAGCAGCGTTACGGCATCCTGGCTTACGACGGTTCCGATGAATTCGCTGAGTGCTCCGTAAATATCAACTTCACATGATACCGGGATGCCCTGTGCGGTCAGACGGCTGTTGACGTAGCATGGCACAAAACCGAACTGTGTCTGGAATGCCGGCCAGCATTTTCCTGCAATGGTCACGTATTTTCTGTATCCTTTGTGATCCCGGATCCAGTCTTTTAATGTCAGTTCATACTGTGCAAGTCTGGTGAGGATTTCCGGTTTCTTGTTGACTGCTCCGAGTTCTTCTTCCATTTCTTTTACAATGGCCGGAATCCGTTCGTCTCCCGCATGTTTGTTGAATGCTTCAAACAGATCCAGTTCGGAGTTTTCCTCGATCTCCACACCGAGGTTATAAAGCTGTTTGATCGGTGCGTTACATGCAAGGAAATTTAACGGGCGTGGTCCAAAGCTGATGATCTTCAGATCCTGAAGGGCAATCACAGCTCTTGCAATCGGCAGGAATTCGTGGATCATCTCCGCGCAGTCCTCAGCATCGCCTACCGGGTACTCCGGAATATAAGCTTTGATATTGCGAAGGGCCAGGTTATAGCTTGCATTCAGCATTCCGCAGTATGCGTCTCCTCTTCCCTGGCAGAGATCGTCTCCTGTTTCCTCTGCTGCCGCCACGAACATTTTCGGTCCATCGAAATGTTTTGCAAGAAGGGTCTCGGAGATTTCCGGTCCAAAGTTTCCAAGGTATACGCAAAGCGCATTGCATCCTGCTTTTTTAATATCCTCCAGTGCCTGTACCATATGGATTTCACTTTCCACGATGCACACCGGGCATTCATAAATATCTTCCGCATCATATTTTGCCGAGTAGGCTTTTACAAGGTTTTCCCTTCTTGTCACGGAAAGGCTCTCCGGAAAGCAGTCTCTGCTCACCGCAACGATTCCTAATTTTACTTTTGGCATATTCATTTCCAGACTCATCTTTTCTTCCTCCTGAAGTTCGGCTCTGTTAAAATGATTATAGCAGTTCTTTTTTGTCCTTATCCACCAATAATTTAGCTAATCCATGGCACTTTTTTGTCTTTTTCGGTATTCGCTCGGAAGAATCCCGTACTTCTTCCTGAATTCCCTTGTAAATGCCTTCTGATTCGGGAAGCCGTGATTCATGGCGATCTCCCCGATGGTGTGATCCGTGTTGGCAAGTTCCTGAAAACCGTACTCTACCCGGACATCCTGGAGGAAAGTCTTATAATTTGTCCTGGCATATTTCTGGAACATGCGGGAAAGGTAGGACGGCGAGTAGCCGAAAATCTCTGCCACCGTCTCCAGGGACAGATCTTTTGTATAATTATCCCGGATATATCCGGTAATCATGGAAAGCCGGTTCAGCTTCCGGTAATGCCGGATCTCCTCCGGAAGAATCTCCTGTTTCCGGTACTTTGTGACTAGCAGATAAATCAGCATGAAAAAATCGCTCTGCACCTTCCACTCGTATCCGTTCTCTTTTATCTGAATGTCCCGGTACATGCTCTCCATCAGCTCCATAATCTTCTGATCCTGCCTTCTCGGACTGTGTGTAAAAAGAATCATTCCATCCTGAGCATAATAATTCCGAAATACATTCATGGGAATCTGCAGAACAATCGTATGATTTGGAAGGGGTGATACAACTGAATGAATCTCATTGGAATTCAGAAGAATAAATTCTCCCGGTTTCAGCGGATACTTCTCCTCATTGATAAAAAAGGTCAGCGTCCCTTCAAACACTGCAAAAATCTCGATGGAGCGGTGCCAGTGTTTCTCCCGCACATAATGTCCGTCTTTCCCTTCAAACCGGAACAGTTTAAACGGAAAGCCTTCATTTGGAATAATCAGTTCATGCTCATATCCCATAAAGTTTCTTCTCCCTTTCTCTCCATGTATCCTGTCAAAACTACGAAAGTGGATTCCATGCCCGGCGCATCAAATCCACTTTCTCCGTCTCGCATTATGATTTTAAGTAAAAATCAGGAAATATCCCAGCACAACGACACCCAGAATAATCCGGTAGTATCCGAACACGGTAAAGTCGTGCTTCTTAATGTATCCCATGAGGAATTTGATCGCAAAGACTGAAACGAGGAACGATACGACACATCCTGTCAGCAGAACCGCAATCTCATGTCCCGTATAATTGAATCCGAATTTGATCAGTTTCAGTCCGCTTGCCGCTACCATGGTCGGAATCGCAAGAAAGAAGGTAAACTCCGCTGCCACCGGTCTTGCCACACCGATCAAAAGGGCTCCCACGATTGTCGCACCGGAACGTGACGTACCCGGAACCATCGCAAGTACCTGGAAACATCCGATTCCAAATGCGGTCCAGTAGGTGAGCTCTTTCAGCTTTGTCACTCTCGGTTTCCTGTGTTTGTTCCATTTTTCGATAAAGATAAAAAGGACGCCGTAAATGATAAGCATCAGGGAAATCACAACATAGTTGGACAGCTTTTCATCCACGATGTCATCGATAAACAGTCCGACTGCGGATGGAATGCACGCAACCGCCACTTTCATCCAAAGCTCTATCGTGTTCCACCGCTGTTTCGGCGTCTTCCGTGATGAAAACGGATTCAGCTTGTGAAAATACAAAACAATGACTGCAATCACCGACGCAAGCTGAATCACCACTTTAAACATATTTACAAATTCATTGCTGACACTCATATGCAGAAACTCTTCTGCCAGAAGCAGATGTCCGGTACTGCTGATCGGCAGCCACTCGGTAATTCCCTGTATGATTCCAAGTATAATCGAAATAATAATGTCCAATCTCTGAACCTCCCCTACCTCAGTACAAACTTCTCTATTGCCTTTGCCACGCCGTTCTCTTCGTTGGTAAGCGTAATATAATCCGCATGCTTTTTGACTTCCTCATGGCCGTTTGCCATGGCAACGCCGAATCCCACTGTCTGAAGCATCACCAGGTCATTGAGTCCGTCCCCGCAGGCCATAATCTCATCTTTTGTAATTCCAAGAAGCTTTCCAAGCTCCAGAAGCCCGTTTCCTTTATTGACACCTGCCGCATTGACTTCGACATTATTGGCCAAAGCTCCGGTAACAGCAAGATTTGTCGTCTCTTTCAGCCGTCTCATTGCCTCTTTTCTCTCATCCAGATCTGCAAACACAGCCTGGATCTTATCCATTCCAAAGGAAAACTCCTTCATCTTGTCCCTGACATTGTCCACCCGTTTTCTCGTCTTCCTGATGTACTCACGCATGCCCGGCTCGGGATAATATTTTTCCACCTGTTCAATCGCGGCACGATTCGCGTACCCGACTCCGTCATAATAGACATCTCTCAGTGTGTCGTATTCTTCAAATATGTCCAACACTCTAGATGCATCTTCGTTGGACAAAAGATGCGAAAAAAGAAGCTTCTCTCCATCTTTTCTGTCATAGATTCTGGCTCCGTTTGCAGTCAGAATATACCGCATCCCCGGAAACTCTCTCATAAACTCCGGCACTCCGGACAGTGGCCGTCCGGTTGCCACAAGGACCGTTACTCCCTGACGGATCGCCTCTTTGAGTACTTCTTCTGAATATTTCGTCACCTTTTTCTCACTGTTGAGCAGCGTACCGTCCAGATCCAGCCCGATCATCTTAATCTCTCTCATAACCTGTCAGTTCCTTTCTTTCTCTGGAATATTGATACAGCCGCTTTGTCAGCCTGTGCTCACTCTGCAGCCATCCCTGCTCCCCAAACTGAATCATGGACTGCACGGTCTTTCTATCCGACTTTGGCGCAAATAAAAGCAGATCCCTGGAAGGTGCCATGATCACCACATCATCCTGCAGCTTTTCCGTACAGACTTCCCAGACGTGACGCAGACACAGCGCACTTGCCTCGTGTACTCCGTCCGCAATCACGCCGAATCCTCCAAACAGGGTATTGGAAAAGACAAACTCCACATCCCTTGCCAGATTCTCGCAGGCAGTCCGGTAAATCTCTTCCGGTGTCATCCCTTCCGGGAGCATCGAATCTTTCAAAATTTCAAAAACCTCTTCTTCTTTCTGTATTACAAATACCGTCATCAGACCGTCTACAAAAGACAGAAGCGGGGTGTCTTCCGGCGAACAGCCCTCTTTCTCCCATCCGGCCGCATCCCCCGGGATTTCCCGCACCCATGGATAAATCCGGAGCCTGTATTCTTCAAACTCTGCTTCTTTTGTCCTGCTTCCCATTTTCGTTATCCTTTCTTCATAAATGACTCTTGGCCTACATAATTATTTATATTCTATCAAAATTTGATTAATTCCGCAATTTATAGTATACTCTATCTGTATTTAATTTTACGAAAGGATTCGGTATGATGAAAGCAAAACTTAAACCTTTACTGCGTGCATGTACTGCTTTTACCTGTGCCGCCGTTCTGATGGCTTCCCCTGTTCTTGTATATGCAGAGGATTCCGTAGCTGATCTGGAAAAGGAAACACAGGATCTCCAGTCCGAATTACAGGATTTGAATGAGCAGCTTTCTTCTATCAGCGGGGAAATCACCTCCCTTGCCGCGAAGATTGAAAGCACGAATAAAGAAGCCGAGCAGACAGAGCTTGATCTGGCTGCCGCACAGGTGAATGAAGATCTGCAGTATCAGTCGATGAAGAAACGTATTCAGTACATATATGAAAGCGGGAATGTTTCTTTTCTCGAAATTCTTCTTACTTCAGACAGCATGGGCGAATTTCTGAACCGTGTGGACTTTGTATCAAGCGTTACGGAATACGACCGTAAAATGCTCAAGCAGCTGCAGGATCTGCGTCAGGATATCGATCAAAAAGAGAAAAATCTGAAGAAACAAAAAGAAGAACTGGATGCCATGAAACAGCAGATGACATCCAAACAGGCTGAATTGAATTCCCGGATTGAATCAACCAACGGACAGCTTACTGCTTCTTCCCAGGCACTTGCTGCTGCAAAGGCCGCTGAAGAAGCTGCAAAAAAAGCACTGGAAACGACAACAGACTCTTACAATGCAGCCGGTACGAGCGAACTCGAATCAGATACTTCTTCTGACAAAGACTCCGGCAAAAGCGAATCATCTTCTGACAATAAGCAGGAGGCATCTGCTCAGAAACCTGCGGATACCCAGAAGCCTTCCGGCGGAAATTCCTCCGGCAGCTCAAATAACAGCAGCAATAACAATAATAACAATACGTCTAATTCAGGAAATCAGAAGCCGCCGGCCGATAATTCAACTACCCAGAAACCTTCTGCTCCTGCCGAAACAAGCGACCTCGTTCTGTTTGCGGCAATTCTGGAATGCGAGGCAGGCGGAGGCGGATACGACGGGCTTCTCGCTGTTGCTACCGTCATTATGAACCGTGTAGAGAGTCCAAGATATCCTAATACATTAAAAGGCGTCATTTACCAGAGCGGACAGTTTTCCCCGACCTGGAACGGAAGTCTCAGTAAAGTTCTGAACCGGGGACCAAGCTCCATCTGTTATCAGGTAGCAAGAGATGCCCTCAACGGCAAACGGCTTGCATCTGTCAGCGGATGTTATCAGTTCCGCGCCGCATCTACCGGTCACAGTGGAACTGTCGTAGGAGGAAATGTATTTTTCTAATAAGTTTCTGACAACACATCCTTGCTGACCCGGCATTACGCCGGCGGTTTTTTAATAATTTGCATATGAAAACGCTATGCAGATCAGGATCTCTCCCGATTTCTGCATAGCGTTTCTTTTTTTCTTTATTCCTGCACCGGACCTCCTGCCTGTTCCGGTCTGCGATTCAGTATTTCCATAAACTCATCGCCGGTGATGGTTTCGTGTTCATAGAGATATTTTGCAATATCATGAAGCTTCATGATATTCTCCTCCAGAATTCTTCTTGCTTTCTCATGCTGTGTCCGTACAAGTTCAACTACCTTTTTATCAATGTAGGATGCTGTCTCATCGGAGCAGGCAAGGGATGCGTCTCCACCCAGATACTGGTTGCTGATATGCTGAAGAGCCACCATATCAAACTCATCTGACATACCATACTGAGTAATCATTGCTCTTGCAAGCTTTGTCGCCTGTTCAATATCATTGGACGCTCCTGTGGAGCTGGAGTGGAAAATCAGCTCTTCCGCCGCACGTCCTCCTGTGAAGGTTGCGATTTTATTTTCCAGTTCCTCTTTTGACATCAGGAAATGCTCTTTCTCATCCACCTGCATCGTATATCCAAGCGCGCCGCTTGTCCTTGGAATAATCGTGATCTTCTGAACCGGCGCGGAATGGGTCTGCAACGCGGCCACCAGAGCATGTCCTACCTCGTGGTATGCCACCTGCAGCTTCTCCTTGTTGGACAACACACGGGTCTTCTTCTCATATCCTGCGATAACTACTTCCACGCTCGCTTCCATGTCGGCCTGGGTCGCAAATTTTCTGTGCTCTCTTACCGCCTTTAAAGCAGCCTCATTGACAATATTGGCAAGCTCCGCACCGGAAGCACCTGCTGTCATCTTGGCAATCTCGTTAAAGTCCACATTATCAGCGATCTTGATCTTCTTTGCATGGACTCTCAGAATATCCGCTCTTCCCTGCATATCCGGAAGCTCAACCGGAATCCTCCGGTCAAAACGCCCCGGTCTTAACAGCGCCGGGTCCAGAGAATCCGGACGGTTCGTTGCCGCCAGAATCACAACACCTTTGGAACCGTCAAAACCATCCATCTCTGTCAGAAGCTGGTTCAGCGTCTGTTCCCGTTCGTCATTGCCGCCAATCTGTCCGTCCCTCTTTTTACCGATGGTATCGATCTCATCAATGAAGACGATACACGGCGCCTTCTCGTTCGCCTGTTTGAAGAGGTCACGCACTTTGGCAGCGCCCATTCCGACAAACATCTCTACGAACTCTGATCCTGAAATGGAGAAGAACGGAACATTTGCCTCTCCGGCTACTGCCTTGGCAAGCAGCGTCTTACCGGTACCAGGAGGGCCTACGAGAAGGGCTCCTTTCGGCATGGAAGCACCGATCTCTCTGTATCTTGCCGGATTATGAAGGAAATCAACGATCTCACTTAAAAGCTCCTTGGCCTCCTCCTCACCTGCCACATCCGAAAAGTGAATTCCGGAGTCGGACTGAACATAAATCTTGGCATTGCTCTTTCCCATTCCGAACGCCATGGAATTCGGCCCGCCCATCTTGCTTGCCATTTTTTTCGAAAGCCAGTTCCCGATAAACAGAAAGATGGCAATCGGAATAACGTAGGAAAGCAGCAGGCTCATCCATACCGGCATCTGCTCTTCGATATTCTGGGAGAATTTCGCTCCCGCATCATGAAGACGCTCCACCAGTCCGGGATCATTCATCACACCGGTCTTGTAGACATGTTCCTGATTCTTGTCCGTAAAAACGATTTCTGTATCCTGAACCTCCACAAGTCCAATCTCTTTATTTTCTGTCATCGTCATAAATGTGCCGTAATCGACTTCTTCCGTCCTCTGCTCCAGTATGTTCGGGAACAACAGCCCGTTCAGCAGAAGGATGACTACCGCAACCACGAGCGCATATATGATAAAAGGTTTTCTAGGTGATTTAACTTCTTTCATTGCGTATCTCCCTTCATTTTCTTGTTTTAGTATAGCATGGCGTCTGTGTAGAAACCATGGAAGAAATCTAAAGCTTTTCTAAAAAAAGTATATACTTTCTTACCACTTTATAACAACTTTTCATAGGCATAGCGCAGATCTCCGGTTACAAGCCAGATCCATCCACAGTAGGAAAAACCGTTCTTTTTCAACCAGTTCTGCATGATCCGGTTGTCCGGATGCGTATCAATCCGAATACTCCCGGCTCCATGTTCTCTGCCCAGATCCTCGGCTTTTTTCAAAAAACTGCCGGCTGTTCCGCGCCTTTTGTAATCGCTGTGTGTCGCGATTCTGTGAATGACGACATAGTCCGCATCCGGTCCCGTCAGCCATTCTCCTTTCTCTATCTTTTCATATGTACTCTCTCTTTCAGGAGAAAGCACCGCTGTACCGATCAGTCTCCCCTCTTCTTCTGCCACGTAGCTCTGTCTCTTCCGGATATCTCCCAGAAGGACTTCTTTGTTTGGATAGCCATCCTGCCACTGATTGATCCCGCTCTCTTTAAAAAGCTTCTGGGCCATCCTGATAATTTCCATGACCTGTTTCAGATCCTCCTTTTTTGTTTCTCTGATTACCATATTTCGTCCCCCTTTTATGTCTTTCCATTTTATCACGTTTTTCCTCCGGATAAAACCAGTCTTTCTAAAGGTCCCGGCCGAAATAAATACGCCGGACCCGCAAGGTCCGGCGTGTGTAAATTCATAATCATTTACTGATAATCGAAGATATCGATCCATTTCATAAGGAAATCTTGTTCCATCGTATGTTTCTTTGTAAGCTGTGCTGCCGCAACGATCGGAAGCCACTGCTGTACGTACTGTTTTGCCGTATCGCTCTTCCTGCAGAACAGATCCATGTATTTGTCAGCGAGCTTCTGATCCTTCAGTGCAAACAGAAGGTAGGTCATGGCTGCATCCGCACTTGCGTTTCCCTGTGTGGCATGAGCCCAGTCAACCACATAGAGGGATCCGTCTTCTCCTACGATCACGTTGCTTGGATTGAAATCACCATGGCATACTTTGTGATGCTTTGGCATGCTGTCCAGTCTTGTCAGGAGTTCATATCTGGTCGTAGCATCCACCACATCTTTCAGACTGTTGATCTGGCGGTTCAGTTTGTCTTTGAGTTTTCCTAAAAGCGGTGCTGTCTTGCTGTGAATCTCAAGCTGAAGATCCACAAACTGCTCCATGTACTCGTCCATCTTATCCGGATTTTCCTGCATCAGCTCTTCGAGTGTCTTTCCCTCTTTATAATCAATGACAAGTGCCCATTTTCCATCAATTTCATTTACACTTTTTACCTTTGGAATATTTAACCCTGTCGCCTCGACTCTTGCCTGGTTAAGTGCTTCATTAAATACATCTTCCTTTGGATGAGATGGTTCAAAAACTTTCGCGATCCCCTCGTCGCAACGGTATACTTTTTTGTATGGGCGTTCTACGATTACATTTTCCAGTTTCATAAGATTACCTCCTGTCTGTCAAAACTGATCTTCGATTTATCCTTATTATACCATAACATTCTTATATTGGTAAATTTTTTAACAAACTTTTCGTTATTTTATATATTGACTGCACATTTTATACGATTTTTTTACAAAATATGCAAGGTGCGCAATTCCTGCCACACCTTGCATATGAAGTACGAATATCATTTAGTTGCCGTAGTAGGATTTCAGGTAAAGCTCTTTGATTTCGCTCATCAGCGGGTATCTCGGGTTTGCTCCTGTACACTGGTCATTGAATGCCTGTTCTACCATTTCGTCCAGTGTAGCGAGGAAGTCTTCTTCCTTGATGCCCCATTCTTTGATCGTTTTCGGAATTCCGATTGCTTTCTTTAATTCTTCCAGTTTTTCACAGAATAATTCTACTGTCTCTGCATCATCTTTGCCGCAGATTCCTGCAAATCTTGCCGCCTCAGCATATCTTGCCTGAGCGTGCGGATACTGGTACTGTGAGAATGTTCCCATCTTAACCGGTACTTCTGCAGCATTGTAGCGGATTACGTTTGTCAGAAGCAGCGCATTTGCCACACCGTGCGGAATGTGGTGGAACGCACCAAGTTTGTGAGCCATGGAGTGGTTCAGTCCAAGGAATGCGTTGGCGAATGCCATACCTGCCATACAGGAAGCGTTTGCCATCTTCTCTCTCGCAATCGGGTCTGCTGCTCCCTTTTCGTAAGCTGCCGGAAGGTAATCAAATACTGTCTTGATTGCCTTTAATGCAAGACCGTCTGTATATTCTGTAGCCATGATGGATACATATGCCTCGATCGCATGTGTCATAACGTCGATACCGGATGCACTTGTCAGTCCTTTCGGCTGTGTCATCATGTTGTCAACATCAACGATCGCCATGTTTGGAAGTAATTCGTAGTCAGCCAGAGGCCATTTTACACCTGTGTCAGCGTCTGTGATGATCGCGAACGGTGTCACCTCGGAACCTGTACCTGAAGAAGTCGGGATTGCTACAAAGTAAGCTTTCTCTCCCATCTTAGGGAATTTGTAAACTCTCTTCCGGATATCCATGAAGTCCATAGCCATGTCTTCAAAGTTTGCTTCCGGATGTTCATACATTACCCACATGATCTTTGCTGCGTCCATTGCGGATCCGCCGCCGAGAGCGATGATTGTATCCGGCTCGAATGCTCTCATCTGGTCTGTACCTTTGAGTGCGCACTGTAAAGTCGGGTCCGGTGCCACTTCGTAGAAGCATGTATGCTGAATTCCCATCTCATCGAGTTTCTCTTCGATCGGTTTTACATAACCATTTTTGTATAAGAATGTATCAGTAACGATAAATGCTTTCTTCTTGTGCATCTCTGTTCCGAGCTCGTCGAGAGCCACCGGCATACATCCTTTTTTAAAGTAAACTTTTTCAGGTGTTCTGAACCAAAGCATATTCTCTCTCCTCTCGGCAACTGTCTTAATGTTGATCAGATGTTTCACTCCTACGTTTTCGGATACGGAGTTGCCTCCCCAGGATCCACATCCAAGTGTCAGAGATGGAGCAAGTTTGAAGTTGTATAAATCACCGATACCACCCTGGGAAGAAGGTGTGTTGATCAGGATACGGCAGGTCTTCATTGCTGCAGCATGTTTAGCCATTTTTTCTTTCTCTGCTGTATTGATGTACAGGGAAGAAGTATGTCCATATCCACCGTCTGCAACAAGCTGCTCTGCCTTTGCGATAGCCTCGTCAAATGTCTTCGCTTTATACATTGCAAGTACCGGAGAAAGTTTCTCATGAGCAAATTCTTCAGAGATATCTACGGATTCTACTTCACCGATCAGGATCTTTGTATTTTCAGGAACGTCTACTCCTGCAAGTTTTGCAATTGTGTATGCGCTCTGTCCTACGATCTTCGCATTCAGGGCACCGTTGATAATGATCGTTTTTCTTACTTTTTCGATCTCATCCTTCTTTAAGAAGTAGCATCCGCGATAAGCGAATTCTTTCTTTACTTCTTCGTATACACTCTCCAGAACAGTTACGGACTGTTCAGAAGCACAGATCATACCGTTATCAAACGTTTTAGAATGAATGATGGAGTTTACAGCAAGTTTGATGTCTGCTGTCTCATCAATAATTGCCGGTGTATTTCCTGCACCTACTCCAAGTGCCGGTTTTCCGGAGGAGTATGCAGCTTTTACCATTCCAGGGCCGCCTGTAGCGAGGATAATATCAGCATCTCTCATGACTTCATTTGTCAGTTCCAGAGACGGAACATCGATCCATCCGATAATGCCTTCCGGAGCACCTGCTTTGACAGCTGCGTCAAGCACAACTTTGGCTGCCGCAATCGTACATGCTTTTGCACGTGGATGCGGGCTGATAATGATTGCATTTCTTGTCTTTAACGCAATCAGTGTCTTGAAGATTGCTGTAGATGTCGGGTTTGTCGTAGGAATAACAGCGGCAATCAGACCGATTGGCTCTGCAATCTTTTTGATTCCGTATGCCGTGTCTTCTTCGATCACACCGCATGTCTTTGTATTTTTATATGCATTGTAAATATATTCAGCCGCATAGTGATTTTTAATAATCTTATCTTCGACAACGCCCATTCCGGTTTCTTCCACTGCCATCTTTGCCAGCGGGATACGAGCCTTGTTAGCTGCCATTGCTGCTTCAAAAAAGATCTTATCGACCTGTTCCTGTGTAAAAGTAGCAAATACCTTCTGAGCTTCTTTCATTGCTTTGATTTTTTCAATAAGAGCTTCCACATTGTCAATAATTGCTGGTGCTTCTTTTTTCTTTGTCGCCATGCTTATCTTCCTCCTAAACTCTAAAACGTTTTTATCGTTTCACTGTGCTTAGTATAGTTCATCGTTAATTATTTGTCAATTCATTTTTGATAATTTTTTAACGAAGAAAACT
>MHCFR00700__coassemble_511_pt1 | contig 35143 bp, 31 predicted proteins | sample MHCFR00700__metabat2_high_PE_025 | metagenome-assembled genome bin MHCFR00700
TACTCAGGACTGCTCTTTTTCCGCTCTGAATCTGATACTTTCCTGATGAATTATAGAATACCACATATTTCGGAACCGGTAAAGGAATCAGAGTTTTCCCATAAATGTTTGCGTCTATCTGTTTGATATAGTTCTGATAAATTCTTGCCAGGTAGATAAATCCCCGAAGCGGCATATTGGGGTTGGGTGTGCTTTGATTGCAGAAAAGGGAGCACCTTTTGCCGTTTCTGGCGGCAGTCTGGTGCTCCCTGTTTCCAAAATTATTTTTTCTTACTTTTTTATTTGATCAAATCTGGTCCGATAGCAAGGACGTCATCCAGATTCAGATCTGTCTTCGGCTGTACATCAGCCAGTGCTTTCATGGTGATGACTGCAAGCTGTCCGCTTCCGTTGTAGAGCGGCTTGTCACCCCGGTTTGCAAATGCGAGGTTTACATAAGCGGTTCCATCACCGTAAACTTTATTGACTGTCAAATCTTCCATTGAAGCAACTGCGTCTTCCCGGCTGACAGATACAAATTCCAGTTTTGCCGGATCGTAGTCAAGCACCTTTCCGAAGGCATTGATATTTTCAGCCTCTTCTGCCATTGCAGTAATTGTAAAGGTTTCTCCTGCTTTGACCGTTTCTTTTTCCGGCACGAGGAGAATCTTTCCGGAAACAGTTCCGGTCTGCTTTGTGCCTCCGTCCAGCTGGAACATGGTGTATGCGTAGTCGTATACATCGTAAACACCATTCATGTTGATATCTCCGCCTCTCTTTTGAATCTGATCCACGAAGTTGGATCCGTCCTTGATAGAGGTTCCGAGATAGTTCTTCATGTTCGTGTAATCTCCTTCGGAGACTTCTTCATTCTTGTTTGTACTTCCCACAGCAAATGGTTTCGTGCCGTCTTTTTTGTAAACCGGAAGTTCGTGTGCCGCAAAGTAATTTCTTAAAGACTCTGTTACTTCCAGTTTCAGGAAGCGTGCAAGAACACCGGTAAGTGGTACGGTCTGTACGTTTTCCTCCACATCCAGATCCGTATTGTACGTCCATGCATCGTGTTCGGCTCCGTTCCACTCCAGTTTCCAGTGTACTCCGTCCATACTGGAGTAGACGTTCATACGCTGTACCGTACCGCTTCCATAGCTGTCACGCGGATAGTATTCGAATTTGTCCAGTTCGTATGCCGCGCCAAAATCGTAGATGAACGGGATCTTCTGTCCTGCAACATCGTCTGCCGAGAAGAAGAGGCCACGGAAACTGTGATCTGTCGCATATTTCAGCGGGCCGGCCTCATCGCTTCCGGTAAATGTTACCTTACCTGCTGCTCCGATTTCATTTCTCCACGGATCAGACAGCGTCATCGTTCGAACCTCGCTGCTCCATGCAGAATAGCCATCTGCATTTCTGGAACGAATCTGGTAACTATGTTCGGAATGATAATCCAGATCATCGTGCAGATAAGAGTCTGCGTCTCCCATCGTATAAAGCTGTCCGTCTACCAGCATTTCGTAACTGGAAGCACCATCTGTCTTTGTCCAGCGCAGCCACATGGAGGAAGCTGTTTTCTCCTCTTCCGCGATCGTAAGCTCCGGCACACAAAGCGCCGGATTTTCCTGCTCTTTTCCTACTTCCATCTCACAGACAAATCCCTGAATTTCCACGGACTGTTCTACTGCTGTCACATCTACTTTCGGAAGTCGGATGTAAAGCTTCGGTGCGGTCCGCACTTCATCCGTCATCTTTGCAAGCTCTTTCTCATCTGCTGATGCAAAGGTACGCAGTTTCGGCGCTTCCTCATAGTAATAAAGTGCCTCGCCCGCATCCGGCGTCTGGTTTTCCAGTGTCTGCAGATCTTCCGCTTCTTTTGCTTTCAGCATCTCTGCTCCACTCTTTACAAAAACTGCCTCCGGCTTTTGTGTCAGATGGACAATCCATGTTGTACTACGGTTTGGTTCATATCCTTTATAAGTTCCTTCGGACCGTTCTGCCGCCAGAACTGCCTTGTCTCCCTCTACTTTAGATGTGTACCGGGTAGAAACATGATCCCCGTAGGAAACATGGTCGATCGTTCCGTATGCTTCGTCTTCTTCTGTCTCATTGGAAATATATTTTCCGTCATCCTCGTATACGGTATAGGTCGTTTCACCTGCCGGCCATACTTCAACGATTCTATGATCCTTTTTCACTGCATCCGGCGTATTGTTTGCTTCGTACATCGGCAGAATCGCTCCCTGTTTTACAAAGACAGGCAGCTTCCAGAGCGGAACATCAAAGTTATTTAAAACCTGCCCGCCCTGATACAGTTCTCCGGTCAGATAATCTACCCAGATCTGCTCCGGATCCGGCAGGTAGATATGATTTCTTACATCATTTCCCATCTCGTCTCCTGCCACGTTCTGGTAAACCGGCGCCACCAGAATACTGGAGCCGAGCATAAACTGATACTGCATGGAACGGCTGTATGCATACTCATCATCCGGATATTCCAGGAACATCGCTCTTACCATCGGAAGGCCTGTATCCTCATTTCCGGTTTCCAGATTGGATGCGGACACTGCGCAGGTATAAATATACGGCATCAACATGGATTTCATCTTCATATACATCCGGTTGATTCCGGTATACGGATCACCGAAAGTAAACGGTGCTTTCATATAGCTTCCCCATCCGTCCATGTTGAGCATCTGCGGTGTAAAGGATTTCCACTGGTAATCTCTTGCCGCAATCAGCGGTTTCCCGCCGAAAATTCCGTCCATATCACTTCCGATATTCGGGTTTCCGCTTAAGGAACTTCCAATGTAGGTCGGGATGTGGAAACGGATATATTCCCAGTTTCCTCCGGTCTGGTCACCACTCCATACACTGTTAAATCTCTGAGAGCCTGCCCAGCCGTCCAGAGAAATGATGTTCGGGCGGAAGTTCTCTGATGTTGTGACAATGTCGTACGCTGTCTTGACTCCATTTAACTGGAAGGAATATCCCGGTCCGACCCATGCCACGTCCGTTTTCAGCGTAGTAGCGCCGCCCCTGGTTACTTCCTTACGGAAATCGCGGAGCAGATGCCAGTAGGTCTTCTCGTCTGAATCCGGGCTTAAGTTGCTCTCTGTCCACAGTCCGGACGCCACACCTCTTTTGTTGGCGTACTCTGTAAAGCGTGCCAGATTTTCTACATTGGCATCTACCGCAGCGATACGCTCTTCGGAACTGCTTCCATCTTCCAGAACGCCTCCTTGTACATAGTAGCCATTCTGGCCGTAACCTCCGCCGTATCCGTCGTTTGGCAGGAAATATCCAAGCGGCATGTCATACTGAAGATATTTGTCCAGTACAGCCCTTGCCGAATATTCATACGGAGTATCGACATTTTCCGGGTAGTTCTCCACAGCCACTGTCGGCATTTCTCCGTTTAACGACTCGGAATGCTGTCCCTCGGAAAGCCGGTAGCCGGTTGCCATTCCGCTTTCATAATGGGTGGTTCCTTCGTTAAGGTGAGACTCGGTTCCCTTGACATTCCACGCCTTATCTCCCGCTTCCTCTGACCAGGCATCCCTGTTATAGCAGTTCAGATGTCCTTCATAGAATCCATACTCCGGAAGCAGCAGCGGATTTCCTGTCACATGGTAGTAAGCCCGAAGCAGATCCATGACGATCTGACGGCCTCCATCTCTTTCAGTCACAAAATAATACGCACTGAAATGGTGCTCTTTGTGTGCAGCCGTAACCACATCCGCGTCTGACTCACCGAAATCATAGAGTCCGTCTGAGAACGTATTTCTCAGCACACCATATCCGCCTGTCGTATAATAAAACGGATTCGGAGATGCCACGCCTCCGTCCATCCATGCGCTTTCATTGACAATCTGAATCTTCCGGCCTGTATGCACAAACCGGCCGTTCTGTGTTCCGCCGCCGTAGAAATGCTCATTTTCCCTGCGCAGAAGTGTCTGAACCGTTTCTTCTGAAGTAAATTCCAGAGGCTTTGCCTCCTCCATTACCTTTCGCTCTCCTGCATAGACCGTCATCAGCGCTTTCGCTTTATCGAACACAATCCTTGTTCTGCCGCACTGTACTGTGACAGATGACGTGTCTTCCAGAATCTCTGCCTCCGGCTTTGTGTAGGCGTCCGCCTCATCCGGGTACTGCTGGATCTTTGCCGTATGAGCCTCATCTCTTGGAGCGGCATATTCCGGAAATGCTCCATCTGTACTTACATCGTAGCGGAAAATCGATTCTTCCAGAAATGTAATCTTCCCCTTGATTCCTTCCTGAAATGACAGATATACGATATTGCTTCTGTCCGCATCCTTCTGAATGACGGATGCCTCACTTAATGTCCCGCAAAATGCGTTCTTTTCCTCACTCATTACAATCCTCCTTTGACACAACCAGAATGGTTATGCATGATGCCTTAAAATTTTGTAAATTCATTCTACCAGAACAGACAAAAAAGCGCTATCACTGAGCGCTTTTTCTGTCCAATATTACAAAAAGATTGTACTTATGTATAAATATATAAAGTGATTCCATCCTTCAATCTCTGAAGTCCGTCTTTTAGAACCGCCCTCGGGCATGCAATATTCATTCGAAGAAATCCCTCTCCTGTTTTGCCGTACTGGATTCCGGACGACAAATACAGCCCGGTCTCTTTCCTCAGAAACGCAGCCAGTTTTTCCGAATCCTCTGTAATTTCCCGGCAGTCAATCCAGAGAAGATACGTCGCTTCGGAAGGAACCAGATGAATCTTCGGGATCTCTTTTTTGATAAATTCCCCCGCAGTCTGTTTATTTTCATATAGATAGTCTCTCAGTGCATCCAGCCACGGGCCACCTTTCTGGTAAGCCGCGACTGCCCCCGTCATGGCAAAGACATTCGGCTCCGCCGCTTCATCCGTATTCAAGGCCCGCCAGATCTTATGACGCAAAGTTTCATCCGGCACCATCACAGCCGCTGTCTGTAGCCCCGCCAGATTAAATGTCTTGGTAGGCGCAATACAGGTAATACTGTTATTCCTGCACTTTTCCGATACCGATGCAAACGGGATATAGGATTTTCCAGGATCCGTCAGTTCACAATGAATTTCATCCGAAATAACCACCACATGGTATTTCCAGCACAGCTCTCCAATCCGCTCCATCGTCTCTCTCGTCCAGATTTTCCCCACCGGATTGTGCGGATTACAGAAAATCAACATAGTCGTCTGGGGATCAGAAAGCACTTCTTCCAGCGCTTCGAAATCCACATCGTAACATTCTCCATCATAGGAAAGCGGACACTCTACAACATATCTTCCATTATTTACAACCGAATTGAAAAAAATGTTGTAAACCGGTGTCAGAAGCACGACTTTCTCCGCCGGAGTCGTAAGTTTCCGAACCGCACTGGAAATGGCCGGCACCACGCCGGTACAGAAAATCAGCCAGTCTTTTTCTATCCGGAACTGATGGCGCGTCTCCCACCAGTTCTGAATTGACTCATACCACTCATCCGGGATCAAAGTGTATCCAAAAGCACCGTGGCCTGCTCTTTTCTGAATTGCATCCCGGATCTCCGGCGCCGTTTCAAAATCCATATCCGCCACCCACATCGGAAGCTCATTCCCGGCAACGTCCCATTTTACAGACAGAGTTCCACGCCGGTTAACCGGCTTATCAAAATCATAATTCATACCCTGTTTCCTCCTGTCCTGCCCGATTATGCACAAAATCGATCCAGCTTTTCTTCAACCGACTTGCAGCAGATCCTGGTCTTCTCCGGGTCAATCCTGTCTTTTTCAATAATCAGTTCTCCGATCTCATCCGCGCAGATCGTACCGCCGGACGGGTTCAAAATGCTGTCTACCTTTCCTGTGATTTCAGCATTCACGGTTGAATACTCAAATGCCAGCGTTGTATTCAGCAGACGACAGTTCTTCATTACAAGATTGTCGATGTAACACATTCCCTGAAGACTCTCGATTGTACAGTTAATCAATGTCAGATTTTTCGCATTCCATCCCAGATACTCTCCTGAAATAAAAGAATCATAAACTGTCACATTCTCACTGTTCCAGAACGCATCTTTCGAAAGCATCTTGGCATTTCGGATTTCCATGTTTTTCACACCGTCAAAAGAATAATTCCCTATCAGCTGGAAATCGGACAGCTTCATATTTTCACTGTTCATGGCAAAATAATCACCCTTTGCCGTAACATGTTCCATTGTCACATCACTGCAGTTCCAGAAAGTCTCAGCCGCATTCGGGAATGTCACATATTCCAGATGCACCCCCTGACAGCGCCGGAAATTCTTCGGCGCCTCAATGACCGCATTTTTCACCGTGATATCATTTGTATACCATACACCCGCTCTCGCCATCTCAAACCATGTACAGTCCTCCGCATAGATATGATTACAGTACCAAAGCGGATACTTCCATTTAAACATGCTTCCATAAAGCCTGATATCACTACTCTCCTTTAACGGCGACTCCCCATCTGTAAAAATTGTATCATAAACATCCGTATGCTCCGCATGAAACAACGGCCTTTCCCCTGTCAGATACGCCTGCTTTACTAATTCTCTTTCTGCCATGTTCCAAAACCTCCTCACGATCTTCTTTATAAATACCTGCTCCTGGATAATACCCAGTCTCCTTACTAAACTAACTATAGAACGGCCAAAACAAAATAGCAAATACTTATGTACTATGCCTTTTCATAGCTGAAAGTTATGGATATTTTTCGGGGGACGTGTTCCGGCGTTTCGGAACCTGTCCCCGATGGAAAAAATCTGATAATTCGGTTTTGTCCTTATTTTATGCGGGTTTCCAGACTTTTTTGTCCATTTACGTCGTGTACCTGTGCACCGGAACACGTCCCCGATAAAGCGTATAAGATAGTAATTATTTATAGTTTATAAGGATTTATAGTTGAAACCTATTCTGCTTCGGGGTATAGTATTGGTAGTGTTTTATAGTACGTTTTAAATTTTGTATAGTTTATATTTTATGTGATAAGTCTGATGGAGGAATGTGTTTATGGAGCTTCGTGTTCTTCAATATTTTCTTGCGATTGCAAGGGAACAGAGTATTGTTCATGCTGCCGAGTCGTTGCATCTTTCACAGCCGACGCTTTCTACGCAGATTAAAAACCTGGAGGATGAGCTTGGTAAGAAACTTTTTATCCGGGGTGGTAAGGGTTCCCGGCGGATTACGCTTACAGAAGAGGGGATGATTCTGCGTAAGCGGGCTGAGGAGATTCTTGAGCTTGTCCGAAAGACGGAGTCTGAGATCTCTGCTTCTGATGATGTTCTGATCGGTGATATTTATATTGGTGCCGGTGAGACTGACGGGATCCGGCTGATTGCGCGGGCGGCAAAACAGATGCAGTCGCGTTATCCCGGCATCCAGTTTCATATTTCAAGTGGAAATGCTGTGTTTGTGAGAGAGTCTCTTGACAGGGGACTGATTGATTTTGGAATTGTTTTTGGTCCTGTAGATCTGACGAAATATCATGCTTTGAAAGTTCCGGTACGGGATATCTGGGGTGTGCTGATGCGTAAGGATTCGCCTCTTGCCGAGAAGGAATCAATCCGGAGAGAAGATCTCTGGGATCAGCCGTTGATCGTCTCCCAGCAGGAGTCCAACGGCGGCCAGGTGCTGCAGTGGCTGAAGCGGGATCCGGCTGATCTTCGTATTGTAGCCACCTACAATCTGATTTACAATGCTTCCCGGTTGGTCGATGAAGGGCTGGGCTATGCGTTTAGTTTTGACCATCTGATCAATACGACCGGAGACAGTACTCTTTGCTTTCGTCCGCTTGATCCGGCACTGGAGATAGAGATGTCAATTATCTGGAAAAAGTATCAGGTGTTTTCCAAACCGGTGGAAAAATTTATTTCTGTCCTGCGGGAATCTCTTTCTCTGGATGAAGCATAGGTTTCTCCTCCATTTTCCCCGCTTTATTTGACAATCGGATGTATTCTCTTTTATAATATAACTATTACATTTGTAAGATTGAAGGGAGGAATCTGTTATGACCCGTTTGCCGCAAATCTCCGAGGCGGAATTTGAAGTCATGAAAATCGTGTGGCAGCGTGCCCCGGTCAACACAAATGAAATCACGGAATGTCTGGAGAAAACGACATCCTGGAGTCCGAAAACGATTCAGACGCTGATCAAGCGGCTGGTCAACAAAGGTGCTCTGACCTACGAAAAGCAGGGACGTATCTTTGTCTACACTCCTCTGGTCGGAGAAAAAGAATATATCGGACAGGAGAGTTCTTCTTTTCTGAAGCGTTTTTACCATGGGGATCTCACCGAAATGGTTTCCTCTTTCCTGGAGGAGGACCGCCTTTCGGAAGAAGACCTCGATGAACTGCGTGCGCTTTTGTCCGGAACATCAAAAAAAGGAGGCCGCTGATCATGGAACGTTTTATGATACATTTTCTGTTCTGCAGCCTTCTTCTTTGTGGAATCATCGGTATCTTTTTCTTTCTCCGGACAGTATTCAAAACACTGCTTGTCGGACGGATGCGGTACCATCTCTGGCTTGTGCTGCTTATACTGTCTGTCATTCCGTTTCTTCCGGGTCTCCCTTTTAAATTTTCCGGAAATATTTTATGGTCTTTCCTGCCGTCAAACCATTCTTTTTCATTTCATGCTGTATCCGGAACAGGCCAGAATATGCAGCCTTACGTTGCTGCCGCCGGATGGATGAATGATTTCACGGAATCTGTTACACAGAGAACGCCGTCTTCTCTTTGGGGTTTTCTTTTTGCCGTCTGGATTGCCGGCGTCCTTTTTATGGGAATCTTTCTGATCCGTTCTGCGCTTCGTCTCCATGCACTGAAAAACGCTTCCCTTCCTTTGCAGCATGAAAAAGCAAAAGCGCTGTATCAGTCGTGTCTGGAGGAACTGCACATCCGGCGGAAGATTCCCGTGTACAGCAATGCCTTTTTAAAGTCTCCGGTTATGGCCGGGGTCATTCGTCCCGGCATTTACCTTCCGATTCACCTGATCTCTGATTATCAGGAAAAGGATCTCCGGTATATTCTGCTTCACGAACTGTTTCATTACCGCCACTGGGATTCACTCATCGGACATCTGATGAATCTTGCGGGTATGGTCTACTGGTTTCATCCGCTGATGCGCCTTTCTCTTCACACCATGCGGGAAGACCGGGAAATTGCCTGCGATGCTTCTGTGCTGTCCCTGCTCGATGAAGCTTCCTATGCCGAATATGGGCAGACCCTCATCCGGTTTGCCCGGAAAACATCGCTTCATCCGTTTCCTTTTACAGCCGGACTTGGAGAAAATAAAAAACAGATCCGAAAGCGGATTCTTTGCATTGCTTCCTACCAGAAGCCTACACCCTTTAGGCGATTCAAAAACGGGTGCGCCTTTTTCCTGATCTGTCTCCTTTTGTCCGCATCGGTTCCCTTTCTTTCCTCCGATGCAGCGGCAGAAAATGCGGCGCTTCCCGAAAATGGAGCTTCCGGTACTTCATCTTCCCTTTCCGCCTATTTCCAGGGCTATGAGGGATGTTTTGTCCTGTACGATATGGAAGCGGACGACTGGACCATCTACAACGAATCCCTTGCCCGCAGCCGGGTTTCACCGGATTCGACCTATAAGATTTTTGATGCCCTGTTTGCTCTGGAAGAAGGGATAATCACTCCGGAACACAACTTTCTTCCACAGCCGGATGAATCGTATCCATTTGAAGAGTGGAATCAGGATCAGACACTGCAAAGTGCAATGACCTCCTCCGTCAACTGGTATTTTCAGAATCTGGATCATCAGATGGGCGCATCCGTCCTGCGTTCCTACCTGCATCAGATCGGCTATGGAAATGAATCCCTTCAGGGAGATCTTTCTTCTTACTGGATGGAATCTTCTCTGAAAATTTCTCCGGTGGAGCAGGTGCAGCTTCTTGTTTCATTTTATTACAACGACTGGAATTTCGATCCGTCACATATTGAAACGGTCAAAGATGCTATCTGCCTTTCCTCATCTTCGGGAACTGCCCTTTATGGAAAGACGGGAACCGGACAAGTAAACGGACAGAACATCAACGGCTGGTTTGTCGGTTTTGTAGAGTCTTCCGGGCACCCGGTCTTCTTTGCATCAAACCTTCGGGGCAAAGATGCAGCCGGAAGCGCAGCAGCATCCATCACCCTTTCCATCTTATCGGATCTGGGGATTTATTCTGATGAATCCCTTTAAATTCACGCAAAATGAAGCGGACAGGAATATTTACTCCTTGTCCGCTTCTTCCCACTGTTTTCCAAGCCGGTACTGATATTCCGGCACTTTCGCAAGTTCCTCCTCGGAAATCTCATTTCCCAGATATTGGAATGTCCCGTCATCCGAAAACTGCACGGTGAGTTTATGGGTCATTGCATTGTCATTGCACGCTGCCATGCACACCGCCTGCACCGTCAGTTCCACGATGCCGTTCCCTTTTTCTTCTGCCTTTACAACTTCCGGAATGGAAGTTCCGAACGTAGTAGGGGAATAATTTCCGGTTCCAAGCCGTACCCACAAATAGGTTCCTGTCTCTGCATCGTATTCTGCACAGGCCCTGAGTTCATCTTTCGTCACCGGAAGATATTCCATGATCAGACTTTCAAATTCTTCCGCCTCGATCCCGTCCGCATACCGGTCATAATCTATGATCGTTCCATATTTCATTTCATAGAATGATTCAAATACTCCATTGTAATCCAGTCTGGAAAGATCGGACGTATTCCAGTTTGAACAAAGTAGATTATTTCCCTGATATCCAAGTGCCAGAACACACTTCCTGGAAAGTTCTCGGTACGTTTCTTCCATGGGCCGGATCCGTATCATGGTGGATGCGTCCACGACTTCCGTAACTTCCGGCGGCTGCGGCGCACACAACTCGTAGGAAAGCCATCCTTTTTCCGTGTAGTTCCACCATTTCACCCTTGTATAGGAAGTGGAAGAAATGACAGGTTCCCCGTCACCGCTCCACTCGGAAATGGTATCCACCACATACAGGTCTTCCCCGTCATACTCAAACTCCGTCCGGTTCAACCCGCCGCTGGACTTCACCTTATAAAGAACCATCGTTCCCTCTTTTCCATCCTGACAATCTGCCAGAAAGTCTTCCATCGTTTCATAGTTCTCCATTGTCGAATAGGCATCCGCGCCGGTTACCGTCAATCCGTCTTCCTTCAGCACCTCCTTCAGGGCGACAATCTCCTCATCGGATAATACTCCATCGGATGTATTCCCTTTATCCATGTTCTGATACTGACTGGAAATCAGCTCCATTGCCGCACTGCACTCTTCTTCTGCATCTTTCTCCTTTTGGGTATCCAGCGGAAGATTGTATCCCTTTTCCCACTGTTCTGTCTGCTCTGTTGCCTCAGCTTCTTCCCCTTTGCTCTGGCTGTTTTCTTTTCTGTCTCTGCTCAGCATGATGCTGCTCAGACCAATCAGCAGAATCAGGAGAACTATAAGCATAGCATATTTCCTGTAAATTTTTTTACTCCCCATAGTAATGTTTCCACTCCTCCTCTGTGAGCCTTGGCTTATACCAGAAACTGGTCATCCCTTCCTCCCTGGAAATCACGCGGTTGGATACATATTGAAAGTTCCCGTCTTCCATCGGGCGCACCACCAGTTCACTCTTCATGGCACAGTCCAGCATTTCCATCTTCCATACCGCTTCCACGGTAAGCTGAACCGTTCCATCCTCCAGTTCTTTATATCCTGTCACTTCCGGATACGGCCCGTATGGCGAGCCTCCATCATAACGTCCCCGCGGGCGGTAAAGAAAGGTGCCGCTCTCCGATTGATACTTCATATGGTCCCGGATCGTCTGCCTGCCAAAAGAAAAATAACTTTGCAGGACCTCCTCAATTTCTTCTTCCGGCACATGATATTCTGCCCCTTCCTTTGCTTCATATGGAACAATTTCCCCATATTTTGCGCGGTAAAGCCGCTCATACAGGTCATAAAAATCCAGTTCTTTGCTGTCCTGCTCCGTCCAGTCGGTAATCAGCAGATTATTCCGCTCATATCCGACAGATGCGAGATAGGTCTGGTAAGCCTCCCTGCATGTCTGATCCAACGGCTTGACCCGGAAGGCTTTTTGCCCCGGAGCGCCGTCGTATCCTGCCGGACGGGATTCTTCAAAAAACAGATATCCCTTGTCCGTATAATCCCATGAGGCCGCTTCAAATTCATGATAATAATAGACCTCCGGGTTGTCGTTCTCCCACCGCAGGGAAGATTCCGTCACATCTATGTTGCCATCCTGGGTCTCCAGATCATAGCGGATCCAGCCGCCTTCGTCCGTTACACAGAAAAACACCACTGAGTCTTCTTCTCCTTGTTCTGCGCTTTCGCAGAAGTCCTGCACCTGCCCGGGATGTACCATGTTAATCTGATTGTCCGTGTCAACCGCCGCATATCCCTGCTCCCCGATGGCCTGTATGATCTGTTGCTGAAATGCCAGCGTATCTTTTTCCCCTCTGCCTCTCTCCTCTTCGTAAATCTCCCGGAATCCCTCCGCAAGCTGTTCGGACTCCCTGGAAATCCTCTCTTCTTTTTTCTGTCTTTCTGTTTTTTGCTGATTTTCCTGCCTGTATCCGTCCTCTCTTTCCACGGCAATACTGCACCCCGCCCCGGCAAACAGAAGAATCCATCCTGCAATCATCCACTTCTTCCAGCTCAAGAACTTCTCTCCTTTTCCATCTGTTACCACTGTAAAATATCTTCCCGGAAATGCAAGAATCTATCTGCTTTTCTTCCTTGTGTCTTAATATTACACTTGTAAGATTTTAAAGTCAAGAAGATTTCAACGGGCTGACTACGAATATTTCGTAGCAGCCCATACCTCTTTTAGTCCTCTTCCCTTATTTGGATTACAGGCGTGTTCCTCTCTCCGGTCTGCTTCCGCACCCATTCCCGGATTCTATCCGCGGAGATCCTCTTTTCTCCAAACATTGCCCGGTCCGGCCGGAACAAAATTTCTGTCCCTGGTTCATGATCACACGGCTCACTCATAACCTCGTGCTGCGCGATTCCCCGTATATATTCCTGCCAGAACTCAAAGCCGTCCCGGTAAGTCCTGATCTTCAGTCTTTCACAAAGAGAATTCACTGTCTTCAGGCTATATCCCGCTATCTCCTCTGTCCGCAGACAGGCCGGCCCCGATAATGGATATCCAGAAAAGATCCTGTCCAGCACTTCCCGGTCTTTCCCGGTATTCTGTGTAAGCGGAATTCCTCTCCCATTATCTGCGATTCGGACACTTCCGTCATCATGCAACACTACCTCGATCTGCGTACAGAATCCCTCTTCTGCTTCTTCCAAAGACGTTCTCAGCACTTCAAATACCAGTTCATGCAGACTGCCTCCCAGATCCATCTGTCTTTCTTGTAATTCCATCGCTATCCTCCCATCGTATTCATCCGGAATGCGGTACTGCGGCACCTTATACGAGACAAGATACCGTTTCGCCTTACTTGGTGCCATCCCGAACATGTCTGTAAATGCTCTCGTAAACCCCTCATGCGAGTCAAAGCCATATCGAAGCGATACATCCAGCACCTTGTTTCCTTCTGCCAGATCAGACAGCGCATGCTGTAGTTTTCGGATCCGTATATATCCGGTCACCGAAATTCCCATGATCCTCGAAAACAGTCTGCTGAAATAAAAAGGACTGCAGCCTGCAAGTTCCGCCAGTTCTGCCAGACTGATTTTCTCAGAAATATGTGTATCAATATAATCAAGTACCCTCTCCAGTCCTTCTGTTTCCATCTTCTTTCACCTCCATATTCCCGCATGGTCTGGTCTCTCTAAGTATTAGTTTACACGATGGAAATCTCTTTTTCTTGACCGGATATGTGCAGTTTCCTTATTATTTCATTCCTTATTTCTGCGGATACCAATGCCGCACAACAGTAGCGCAAGAATCAGAATCACTGCAAGCGAAATGAAATTTTCTGTCCATTCTCCTGCTCCTGTCATCAGTCGGTATCCCCATGCAGCCGGAAACGCATTTCCGATGACCTGCAGCACGTTCGGGAGCAGTTCTTTCGGGAACAAAATGCCTGACAAAAGAATCGACGGAAGAAAGACAAGCATTGACCACATGGAGGTCTTACTCTGATCTTTCACCATCAGACCGATCACGCCTGCCACGCTGATCGTAACAACCAGAAACAGTACCAGTGAAACCACATATGCAACCGGATGTTCCGGAAATTCCGCGTCAAAAAACAGTGGCGCAGAAAAAAAGAGAATCATACTCATGCAAAACAAATGTACAAACGCAGAAAGACCTGTCGTAAAGAATCCAAGCCACTCCGGAACCCCGTTGGATTTGTAAACCTGCCGGATCTTGCTTCCGTAGATTTCCACAAGAGAAGGTGGAACACCGATGAGCGCACCCATGGAAACGCCAAACACGGTCATGGACTGGATCAGTGTCTCCTTGGCTTCCGGCATGACAGAAGTAAAAATGCCTCCCATCACCGCAAAGAACAGAAGCGGCACCAGATAGCAGGTAAGCAGAAGCGTCCGGCTCCGGATATCCATTTTCCACTGGAGCGAGACTCCGTAAAAGAATGCATTCATCCGTCATTCCCCCTTTGTGATTTTCATAAAGTGTTGTTCCAGCGATCCACGGTCCACATGAAGATCCAGAATCGTCGCACTCCTCTTCCGGTACTGTTCCAACAGTTTCATCAGATCTGTTCCAATGTCTTCTGATTCGTACTCTTCCGTGCCATGTTCTGTCCGAATCGAAATCCGGTACTGCTTTCCAACCTTTTCACCAAGTTCCTCTACCGTTCCGAGAAATACAAGGCTGCCCCCATTTAAAATCCCAATCCGGTCACAGAGGCTTTCCACTTCTGCCATATCATGGCTTGTCATTACAATGGTCTTTCCATTTTCTTTTAGCTTTCGGATCAGACCATGAAGTGACACCCGCCCTTCCACATCAAGTCCTGCTGTCGGTTCATCCAGAAACAGAAGATCCGGATCCCGTATCAGGGCAAGTGCCAGATGGAGACGCCTCTTCTGTCCCGTCGATAACTGATAATACTGCTTCTTTGCAAATTCCGGGATGCCAAGCTCCGTCAGCATTCCTTCATCCGGCACACAGTGATTCCACTTTGCAAACAGCCGGACCGCCTCCATCGCCCGAATATGCTCCGGCAATGATGCCGACTGCAGCTGAATTCCCGTTTTCCCCCGGATATTGATCCGTCCTTCGTCATACGTTCTCAAGCCCTCGATGCATTCCATGGCCGTCGTTTTACCCGCACCATTTATCCCCAGGATTCCAAAAATTTCCCCCTGATTCACACCAAAATTCAGACCCTTCAACACCGCATGTGTCCCGTAACTTTTCTTTAATCCACAAACCCGTACTGCTTCTGTCATGCGTCTCCCTCCTGAAACGGATTCACCCCCAGACGGGAAAAATACACATCCAGCACCTGTCCGACATACTCATTGGCCATCGCCTGTTTTTCCTGCCATTTCGGATCTGTTCCTTCAAATTTCCCAATTTCCACCAATTTGGAGATCATACTCAAATCCCCTCCGGTAAATTCCGTGATCATCTTCCAGTAAATCTCGGCAAAGTGCTGTCCCTGCTCGCTGTCGGCCGGAACTTTCGCTATGTAAAGCCGTATTGCTTCTTCCTGCAGATTTTGAAACCGATTCATAAAATCAGTTCCGCTTTCCCGGTCAAAGCGGCTTCGGATGTGCTCCAGTGTCTGATCGTCAAAATGCTTGATCAGCCAGTAATACTCATTATTCATCTGCAGGTTTACGATAATATCCGCATACTTTTTGAAATCCACCTCCTGCATCTGAAGCACTTCTTCCCGCAGAAGTTCAAGCTCCCTTAATGATTCGGACAGACTTTCGACTTTCCGTCGCACTTCTTCTGCCTGCTGTGCCAGGGCATCCGCCACCTCATCCGGCGTATCCAGCGGAATCAGGCGGTTTTTGATATCCTGCAGGGAGAATCCAAGCTGTTTCAAAGATAAAATCTGGTGCAGACGGATTACATCTTTATCTGTATAAAGCCTCCGCCCGCCTTCACTGATGGAAGAAGGCGAAAGCAGTCCTTCTCTGTCATAGTGCTGTAATGTCCGGACTGTGACATTCATCTTCTTTGCCACTTCCCCGATGGTCATAAATCCCTTCGGTACTGCTCTTTGTTTTTCCATGTCCGTGTCACCTCCTGCTCCTAGTATACTTCATGACGTAACGTCACAAGCAAGCCCCTTTAAAAAATTTTTCTTGACCGCAGATCCCGTCTTATGATAGACTGGTGACTCGGAAAATTCAGGTCTTTATTGGAAACGTACATTCTCCCGAATGAATAACGAACAACACGATTTTTCTGCTGATTTATTATTCATTCATAAGAAGGATTTTTTTATGCCAAGAACTAAAAAACAGGAACTCATTTTTTCACTTCTGATGGTATTTTTCATGGTTTATGCCATGATCTGCTACAATATTGCACTGAACATGGGCGGAATGAATTATGCCGTATTCGGAGCAGCATTTCATGAACTGATCATCATGTACCCGATCGCTTTTCTTCTGGACTTTTTCTTTGTGAGCCACATCGTAAAAAGAACCGCTTTTAAAATCGTAGACCCGGAAAAAGAAAATCCATTTCATCTGGTGCTGGCGATCTCCGCTATTACTGTGATGTGGATGTGTCCGCTGATGAGTCTTGCGGCCACACTGCTGTTCAAAGATGCAGGAATCAACGTGATTCCGGTCTGGATCCAGACCATCGCGATGAATTTCCCGATGGCCTTCTTCTGGCAGATGTGCTATGCCGGACCACTGGTAAGATTCCTGTTCAGAAAGATCATGAGACAGTCATAAAACAGAAAAAGGTACTGAGTTCAAAAGAAAACTCAGTACCTTTTTTGCTATTTTACCGGAAACCGCCCACAGGACTTTTTCTCCGGACAGTAATTTAAAAATTCACACTTGGGCTTGCAATAATGATCTACAATCAGCTCCCATTCCTCTGAAAGATTCCGAAGTTCTTTCAAAATATCCCGCATCAGATCACGATATTCCCAGTATGCTCTCATACACATCCTCTGTTTGCAGATATCCAGAAAGTTTCTCAGATTCCGCTTGTCCACAATCTTGGTTTCCATGCCAAGCGGCAGGAGCATGGCCGCATCCTCTTTTGGAATCTGACATTCCTCGATCAGAAAAGAAGCACATTTCTGGATTTCTTCCATACAGGAGCGATACCGCTCCAAAGCCAGATCCTTGTTTTTGACAGAAGGTGGAATTACAAATTCAAAGTTCTGATAATTGATATATCTTGTACTTGCCTGCAGCCTTGTCGGAGCACCCCCTATATGGGTGTACCATTCCCGAATCACTCTTGCCGAATATCCCTCCAGAACCATCTCTATATTTACATACTCCAGCACACGTCCATGGTTCGTTTTCAGACATTCCAGCCCTCTCTTATAGTTTTTCTCCGGGTCCTCTATATCGCTGCCCCAGCAGATTCCCGCTCTTTTTCCCATCAGCGTAAGAGGTTTTCTTGTTGTTTCCTCCAAAATCGTAACTTTACCCATCGTACAGTCCTGATCTGTCCTAAACAGACTTTTCCTTTCCTCAGTCATTATAGGTATCTTACCACAGAACCTTCGATTTTCCAAATGCTTCGATTCCGTCTGTTATTCAGGCAGTATAACGAATTCTCAACCTTGCTTTAAAATATGTATCTAAACTTGACACAGAGTAATACTATGCTTTAACTGATTCTCTGAAGTCTTTATATCCTTCGCTTAAAAATCAAGCTAAAATATTAGCCATCCCTTGCTTTTTCTCCCATTTTAAGCTAATATATTAGCTATGAACAATTACAATTTTTTAACCAAAACACCACGGGAAATCGATCAGCTCATTGCGTCGCGCATCCGCGGTATCCGTAAAAGACGCAAAATTTCACAGAAAAGATTGAGCGAAAAATCAGGAGTAAGCCTGGGGTCTGTGAAGCGGTTTGAGCAAAACGGTGAGATCTCGCTGATTTCCCTCACCAAAATTGCAATCGCACTGGAAATCGAAGGAGAGCTGGAGGACCTGTTTGAGGAAGTTCCTTTTCTCTCTATAGAGGAGGTGGCATATGCCAAAGATTGAGCGTCTTTCCATTTATCTCCGAAATCCATCCTGATACAAAAACGATCCCGGATCCGCCATAACCATTACGGCGAACCCGGGATCTTCATTTTTCTATTCTTACATAAAACTGCTGATCAGTCCAATCAGGGCGAGGCACCAGAGAACTGCGGCTGCCACAAGAAGTGCCGGGCTTGTCCGTTTTTCAACGATGCTTCTTGTCTCTTTGTCATAGAAAAGTTTCATTTCCCTTCCGACTTTGTAGACATTCGGACGGCTGGAATTGTAGCTGCTGAGGAAAATCTTTTCTTTTCCGTCCAGTGTGCACCGGATCAGCGGATAATAAGACTCTACCGGCTTGGAAAACCTTTTATTGTCCCCGGTCCGGTAATAGAGAACATCCACAATTTCTCCCTGAATTTCTGTCAGGTTTCTTCCCCTTTCTTTCATATAAGAGAAAAAGGTAATGCATCCGGCAAGTATAAGAAGTACAGTCAGTACAAGAGATTCTTCTTTCTTTCCCGCATTCTGGTAAACTACCGGAAATACAGCAAGTGCCATCCCGGCGAAAGCTATCAATATGGCAATGCCAAGCGAGATGGATTTATTACTGACCATCGTGATCTGTCCGCCATTTTGCATCAGCTGGATTTCTTCTCCCTTTTCGTACTCTGTTGTACTTTTTATCTTGTGGTTAAATGTCTTATTCTGTGTTCTGCACTGCACCTGAAGTTCATAATAATGCTGGATCAGCCGGTCCTCTTTATCTCTTCGTTCCACCAGCTTTGCATTCAGAACTTTTCCTTTGAAAACCATACCAGGTCTTTTCATTCTGAAATGTCCCCTTATGTTGGTCGTGCCAAGAACAAATACCGCTGCACCGATCAGTACAAGCACGATTGTCTGGTAAGTAAAAGATCCCATAGCCTTTTCTCCTTTGTTATATTTCCGAAAAGAATCCGCCGTCTTTCAGGCATGTCTCATAGGACGTAATCACAGGATATCCGCTTCCGGTTTCCTGCATATCATGTTTCCGGTTTTCCGGCGCCGGATGATACCAGATCCCGTAAAGTCCGCTTTTTTCTGCGCCTTCCACATCCTTTTTCAGGCTATCTCCGATAAAAACACATTCCTCTGCCTTACATCCGGCCTTCTCCACACAGAGCCGGAAAAACTCCGGCGACGGCTTTTCCGCTCCTGCCTCTTCGCTTGTAACGATAAAGGAGAGCTGATCCAGCACGCCCAGCTTCTCCAGCTTTTTGAACTGGATGTATGCTGTCATATCCGAGCCGATCCCGATCCGGATTCCCCTGCTGCCAAGATCAAGAATAAGATCCTTAAGCCCCGGTTCCGGCTCCATCACAGCCAGAAGTGTATCCCAGTATGTATGATACATCTCCAGCGCTTTGGTCAGATCTACGTTTTTCATGGATTCCAGAAAGGTCTGGAACCGGATCAGCCGGTTGTGTATCGCTGAGGAATTCGTTCCAAGGCGGTCCAGGATGAGCTTCTGTGCTGCAGAAAGCCCTTCCTTCATGGAACCCGGTTCGAGAGAGAGTGCTTGATTCCCATACCGGAAAAGCGCCTCCATTGCTGCTGCATGCGCGCGGTCAAAATTATACATGGTATTATCGATATCAAAGATCACTGCCCGGATCATCCTGCCTCGCCTCGTTTCCTTTTCATTTTTTCCTTTTAGTTCTGTCCATAATATGCGTTTGCGCCGTGTTTTCTGTAGTAATGTTTATCCTGAAGATCCTGCGGTGCCGGTTTCACATCCGGATTGATCATCTCACAGCGGGCTGCCATCTTGGCAACTTCTTCCAGAACAACGGCGTTATGTACCGCCTCGTGGGCATCCTTGCCCCATGTAAACGGTCCGTGGTTCTTGCAGAGTACAGCCGGAACCGCCTCGTAATCTTTGTCTTTGAATGTATCGACAATCAAAAGTCCGGTATTTTTCTCATACTCATCAAATTCTTTGCCTTCCAGGCAGCGCGCGCATGGAATTTCACCATACATATAGTCTGCATGTGTTGTTCCATAACAAGGAATTCCTCTTCCCGCCTGCGCCCAGCTTGTTGCCCACGGAGAATGGGTATGAACAACACCTCCGATGTTCGGGAATGCTTTATAAAGCTCCAGGTGTGTCGCTGTGTCGGAAGAAGGATTATATTTTCCTTCAATTTTGTTTCCTTCCAGATCCATCACAACCATATCTTCCGGTTTCAGTTTGTCATAATCCACACCGCTTGGCTTAATTACAAAATACCCGCTTTCCCGGTCGATGGCACTTACATTGCCCCATGTAAATGTAACCAGCCCATATTTCGGGAGATCCATATTTGCTTCATAAACAACCTGTTTTAATTCTTCCAGCATTTCTTATTCCTCCGTAATCGTATATAATGCTACTTCGTCAATCTCGCGGTTTGTCGATACCAGCATATCTTTTCCATCTTTCACGTAGTGATATACATTGGCTGAACCACAGTCATGATCAATATATTCTACCTCATAGGATCCTTTTTCCCTGTTATAGAAGAAAGCCATCAGATCCCGTTTTCCTTTGCGGTGTCCCGTCACAAATGCCGGTTTCCCGCAGAGGGTTCCACCGTAAATAGAATGAAGGAATTCGCAGTCTTCACCGAATTCATAGACCATCTGATAAGCACCGTCCACCTTTTTGTAGAAGCGGATCTTCTCACCATGGAATGGTGCAATGGCAGCGATCTCTTTTACTCCGTCCCCGTCAAAGTCTACCATAACAGCATCGCTGGCCGCATCGGTCGTCAGGGTACGGATTTCCCATTCACTGTCCGGATCTGCAGGTGGAACAAACTGATAAATACCGTTGTCACAGGAGATGACACTTGTCTGGACTCCTCCATCCTCCACTCTGTAGTAGCCATGGTTTTTCAGCATATTGTCTTTTAAAACAGTCAGCTCCAGCTGATGTTCTTCATCGAATCCGCTTAAATCCTCCGGCAGAACTGCGACATAAACCTTGCCCGGAAATCTCCAGTCATCTTTGTATTCATAGCCGGACTTCAGAGCGCACGCAATCAGATATCTGACTCCGCCACGTTCCAGAATATCGAAGCGATGAACAAACGGAAGGTCTACCAGCGTTTTTACCTCCCAGTTTCCGTTTCCGTCCGGAGTTACTTTCACGATTTTTGCCTCTTTGGAATCGTTCGGAGAGTAAAATTTATGTGTTGCAAGAAACTGTCCGTCTGTTCCCGGTACCTGTACCATTGTCATAACTCCACCCGGTTCTTCCCAGACAACTTCTTCCTGATTTCCTTCCATATCGAAAAGAAGACATTTATCTACTTTCTCAGCCGCAACAAGGAAATGCTCTTTCCCTTTATAAAAAAGCGGCGCAATTGAATAACACTTTGTTAAATTTGAAATTACTTTTTTCTCTACTCTGATCATGCTTTCTACGCTCCTTTTGACTGACTGTCCAGAATTTCCGACATCATGTTATGTGCAAACTTCAGATCTTCTTTCCAGCTTTCGCTTCCCTTATACCAGAACTCTGTTACGTACCTGCGGATTCCCATCTCCCATGCCTTTTTGATGGCAGCTTCAAAATCCACATGGCCCGTTCCGTACGGAACCTCCCTGTATCTTCCCGGCAGTGTCTCTTTCAAATGCATGGAAGTGATATTTCCTCTTCCAAGTTCCAGATCCTCCAGAACGTCTGACTGATACTGAACCGCCGCATTTGTAAGATTTCCGATATCCGGATAGACTTTCAGATAATTGGAACCGCACAAAGTCACATACTTCATTGCTTTTTCCACTGTGTTCATAAACTCATTTTCCATTGTTTCCAGTCCGAGAATCACTCCCGCCTTTTCTGCCATCTCCGCGGCCCTTTTCAGATTTCTCAGATATCTGCGTTTTGTCTCAAGGGTGGACGGCCTGTAATAGACATCGTATCCCGGAATCATCACGACACGAACTCCAAGATCATCGGCAAGCCGGATCGATTTTTCCAGAATTTCCATACCTCTGGCGCTGAACTGTGGATCATCATTTCCAAGGGAATATTTTGTCAGGGCGCTGACGCACATCGTGCGGATCGGAAGTCCGGTTTCATACATCGCTGAAACCATCTCAAAACGCTCTTCCCCTGTCATATCAAGACGGCTGATTTTCTCTTCCGTTTCATCAATACTGATTTCCACGTAATCGTATCCTGCTTCTTTTGCGGTTTCCAGTTTTTCCCTCCAGGAAAGCTCCGGGGGCATGGCCTTTTCATAAAGACCCAATGAGTACGCTTTCATTCTGCTACCTCCTGTTATCAGATCCCGTATCTGCATAAAATCAGAGTGCTATTTTAAAAAGAAATCTCTCCTCACCTGGTGAACCTGAACGCCGTGCATCCGCATCTGTTCCAGTTCCTCCTCCGGTGCAAACTCATCCGTAATCAGATGTTTGACTTTGCTGATATCACAGCTTGTAAAACTGCTGCTGTGACCGATCTTCGTATGATCCGCCAGAATGTAAACTTCCTGGGTCGCATGCTCAATCATCAGCTGGTTGACATTGACTTCATTGGCGATTTCCGTTGTCATACCCGATTTCACGCTGATTCCGGAGCAGCCGACAAATGCCTTCTTTGCAAAAATATTCTGAAGGTTCCTGATCGCAAAATCTCCTACCATCGCTTCTTTCGGATACCGGAGTTCTCCTCCTGTGAGTATAATGCTGACACCGTCTGCTTCCTCGTGATTGATTGCTTTTCCATTGTTCGTAATTACGGTTACATTCCTGCTCTCCACATAAGAAATCAGTTTCAGCGCATTCTTGCTTGTATTAATAAAGATCGTATCTCCATCTTCCACAAGAGTCGCCGCGTACCGTGCAATCAGATCTCTGCACATGGAGATCGTATCTTTTTCTTCTGTCACTTCTTTCATGACCTTTGCGCCCCCGTAGAAACGCTTGACCAGGTTTTCTTCTTCCAGAAATCTTAGATCGCGCCGGATCGTAACCACCGATACATTCAGCCTTTCAGCCAGGTCATCTACGCGGATTTGAGGATTATGCTGCAGGAGTTCCAGTATTTTTTGTCTTCGTCCATCTACATACGCTTTTTCCCGTTTCATTTTTCCTCCTTGTCTTTTATAATATCGATTTCCGCTTGTTTTCAATTATACCATTGTATATGATTTTTTGTCATTATTTTTGCGATTAATGATCTTAAAAATGAACAGGAAAATTTTCGGAGTTTCTAAAAAACTTTCGGGTGCCCCGCTCCTTTCGAGCGGAGCACCCGGCTCTGATCTTATACCGAAATGGCTGTCAACTTATTCAATAATGCCATGTTCTTTCATTTTCTGTTCAATTTCCTGTGCTGACATGATATTACGAAGTCCGATTACGATCGTTCCCTTCTTCTCCGCGTCTTTGAACATATTTACAAAGTTCTGTGCGCAGAATACCACATCATACTGAGATGCCGCTGTCTTTCCTTCGGACAGTGCGCAGTGATGTACTTTTCCAGGCTTTAAGCCCACTTTGTCGAGTACTTTCTGCATTGTCATTTTCATCATCAGACTGGAGCCGGCTCCATTTGCACAACATACTAAAAAGCTCATATTCTCTTTTGCCATTTCTTTTCCTTCCTTTCCGGCAGATTATTTCCCTGCCTCACGTTTTGCTTTTAATTCTTTATACGCTTCATAATCTTCTGTAATAAGGAAATATCCTTCCTTATCCGCTCTGTACTCAAGCTGCGGAATAATGAGGAGTGCTACCGCTACAACAACAACACCCGCGTAGCTTAAGAACTTCATTACGACTGTCATCACCGGCCATACGACTGCCCAGTCCCACATACCGAGATATCCGCCGTAAGCTGCCATTCCAACCCATCCTGCAATCAGGGCCGAACCAAATACCTGGCACAGACCGGAAATGAACGGGAGAATCAAAGCAGCTTTGATACCGCCTCTTTCGTTCGCGAAAATCGCGATAGTCGCATTATCAAAGAATACAGGTACGAATCCACAGATAACCAGTGTCGGGCTCTTCAGGACGATCAGCAGTGCAATCGCAATGATCTGTCCAAGGAAACCTGCCAGGAATCCGAGCGGAACAGCGTTTGCGGAACCGAATCCAAAGATAACCGCACAGTCAACACCCGGTACGGAACCTGGAAGCAGTCTGTCTGCGATACCCTGGAAAGATGCTGTCAGTTCTGTTACGAAAGTACGGACACCAAGCTGCAGAATTGCCAGATATACGGCAAAGTACAGACAGGTCTGGATTACGTAGAATACCATGGATGCTCCTTCTTCCATGAATCCGCCCTCTACCAGATAATCTCTTCCGAGGATGCAGAGGATTGCACCAAAGAATACGAGCATCAGGATGGATGTACATACCATATTTTCGTTGAAGATGGACATGAAGCCCGGGAGCTCAATATCATCGATCTTCTTTACTTTTTTACCGTTTTTCTTGTTTCCGAACAGTTTCTCGGCAAGCCAGTAGTTCAGCGCCACACCAAACATCTGCTGATGAGCCAGAGTAAATCCGGCTCCGTCCGTAACTTCCTGACAAGGTTTGATCAGGAGGTTTGAGCCGACTGCCCAGTATGCTCCCAGGATGACTGCCATGACAACAAGCAGAGCCACGTTATTGGAAATCAGTCCCGGCAGAGCGAACATGATCAGCCAGTAAGCTGTTGCAGCCTGCTGTACCTGCACATGTCCGGTTGTAAACAGTGCACGCAGTTTGGTGTATTTGCTGAAACGAACCAGCAGAATGTTTACGATGAATGCGATCAGAAGAAGAATCATCGCATCGCCGAATCCTTTTCCAAATACTTCTTCAACACCGGCCGTAACCGCATTCTGTCCAAAATACGGGTCGATTACCATCGCATCGATGTTAAATACATCTCTCAGTCCTACAAGTACAGGACGGAAGTTGTTTGTCAGCCCCGAGGAACCAACGGTCAGGATCAAATATCCTACGATCGCCTTGATTACTCCCGCAAGTACATCATACCACGGTTTCTTCAGAAGGATATACCCGATCATTACGATCAGACCGATCATGAATGCTGGCTGCTGCAGGACGTTGGTCGCAAAATAGGACCAAATACTCATTAAAATATCCACGTCATTACCCTCTTCCTTTATAAGTATTTTTCTTCAAGTGCCAGAAGATCTTCCGGACCTTTTGCTTTTTTCAGCTCCTCCACAAGTTCTTCATTGGAAAGCATCTCGGCAAGTCTTGACATATTGTCCAGATGCTGGTCCGGATTGCAGGAAGCAAGTGTGAAAAACAGAACAGCATCCTTATCCGGATCGTCCGGATCGAAACTTACCGGCTGTTCCAGTTTCATAAAGGCAATCTCTGTCTTATGTACGCCTTCTGCGAATTCCTGAGAATGAGGCATTGCAAGCCCCGGCATGATTACAATGTACGGACCGTATTTCTCGACACACTTGATGATGTCTTCTTTGTAATTTCCCTCTACCGTCCCGTCCGCTTCCAGGACTTCACAGCTCATACGGATTGCGTCTCTCCAGTCTTTTGCGCTTTCGGCAAATTTGTAATGTTTCTTTTCCACAAATTCTTTTAACATCTTCTTTGCCTCCTTATTACAGACAGGAACGGAACGGAATGTTCTGCGGTGCTTCGAAGCAGTCTTCAAATCCTCTCCTGTGGTGGTATGCCATCTTGTCCTTATCTGTCGGGTACACGTATTTTCCGCCGACTTCCCAGAAGAACGGGTGGAATTTGTAATCCAGCCGGTCTTTCTTCATATTGTAAAGCACGCGGATCTCATTGATGTCTGCCATGAAGTTGGTCCACACATCGTAGTGGATCGGAATCACAACTTTACATCTCAAAGCCTCTGCCATACGAAGAATATCAACAGATGTCATCTTATCCTGCATTCCGACCGGGTTTTCTCCGTACGATCCAAATGCTACATCGATGTCGTAATCTTTTCCGTGTTTTGCAAAGTAGATAGAATAGTGAGAATCCCCGCTGTGGTAGATGTTTCCGCCCGGTGTCTTGATCAGGTAGTTTACTGCCTTCTCATCCATGTCGGTCGGGCATTTTCCTGTCAGTTCTTCTCTGTCCGGTCCTGTAGAATCCGTTGTTACAAGGCAGGTTCTGTCAAAGGAGTCCAGAGCAACAATCTCGATGTCTTTGATTTTAATGGTATCTCCCGGTTTCACTGTGATGCAGCGGTCTGCCGGAACGCCCCATTTCTGCCACAGTTCTACGGATTTCTTTGGTCCGATGAATGGAACCGGAATCTCTTCACCCTTTTCGTTGACGGTTGTCATGCCGGATTTGATTACGTGGGATGCATACTCCGCGCTCATATGATCCTGATGGTAATGGGTTGCCAGCACTGCATCCACCTGTTTGATCGCAAATGGATCAATTACAAATGGTACGGCACGAAGATTCGGCTGCATCGCTCTTGCTCCGCACATATTTGCCATCTGATGTCCGACCTTCATCTTCCCATCGCCGTGTGTTCTCTTTCCGTTTCCACACCACAGATCCACTGTGATGTTGCAGTTTCCAGGAGTTTTGAACCACATTCCGGTACATCCAAGCCACCACATTGCTACAGTTCCCGGTTTTACCTCTTCTGCCTCAATCTCCTCGTTGAGCCAGGTACCCCATTCCGGAAATGTACTCATAATCCAGCTCTCCCTTGTGATGTCGTCGATTTTGCTCATAAAAGCCCTCCTTTTCGTTCGAAACATTCATATATTTTGTTTCGTTTTGCCTGTTTCTTGTTCCTTTATATGTAGTATATTACTTTTTTTGAATTCAATCAAGTGATTTATATGAGCACTTATCATTTAAATGATCGTTTCTTGATTTTTTTTATGATTTGCACAATTTAGGACTTCGGTTTTTGTGTATTTTCACAACAGGCAAACACAAGAAACCAGCCCTGTCTCAGAATTCTCCAAGACATAGCTGGTTCCCTGTGTTAATAGAGTTCTATAAAAAGAGTTTTGGCTTTAAGAAATCTACAATCTCTTGAATTGTCTTTTGTTGAAATGGATTACTGATTCCTGCATATTCCATTGTCTCAAAGTACCCACGGCTCCCGCCTGAACGGCAGAGCCTGTAGTACTCCTGCCATGCTTTCTCAGGATCCGCATCCATCATTCGATAAAACTGAAACGCTCCCATCTGTGCCAGAGCATAATCCACATAATAAAACGGATTAATAAAAATATGCTGCCTCTGCATCCAGTATCCGCCGCTTTCAAAAAATTCATTCCCATCATACTTTCTCCACGGCATATACACCTGTTCCAGTTCATGCCATATGCGCCTCCGCCCCATGGCATCCGGCTTATGTTCAAATACTTTGTGCTGAAATTCATCCACACACACCATAAAAGGAATTGCTTCAAGCGCCTGTGCCAAGTGATTTCTTCGATACTCTTCCGCCCGGTCACCAAAGAACTTGTCCATCCAAGGATAAGTAAGAAATTCCATAGACATAGAATGAGTCTCATTTATCTCATTGGATGCCCACATCATAGAAGACAACGGATAGATTCTGCTTGCTGTATACGCCTCGAATGCATGTCCCATCTCATGAGTCAACACATCTACATCTGCGCTGGTTCCATTAAAATTTGCAAAAATAAACGGAGATTTAACTTCTGATAAAAAGGCACAGTACCCTCCAGGCTGCTTGCCGGGCCTGCTATCCAGATCAAACATATTGTACTTTATCATAAAGTCAAAAAACTCGCCCGTCTCTTTCGACAGTTCATGGTACATCAACGATGCATTTTTAAGCATCTCCTCTTTTGTACCGCATGGATTTGCATTCCCTTCCGGATTTTTAAGCGATTCATCATAATATTCCAAAGAATCAAGCCCCAGTTTCCGCGCCTGTTCCCTGTACAGCTTTTCACAGAGAGGTACTATTTTCTCTCTTATAAATCCCCGAAAGCGACTGATATCTTCCGGTCCATAGTCCGTCCGTCCAAAGCGGGCATAAATATACGGAATATAGCTTTCAAATCCAAGTTGTTCTGCAATACGGCTTCTGACTTCAATCATTTTGCCGTAGATATCATCCAACCGGCCGGCAATGCTCTCATACATGGACGCCCACACATGAAACGCTTCTTTACGCACCTTCCTGTCCGCATCCTGCATAAATTTGGACAATTTGGCAAAGTTACATGTTTCCCCATGAAATTCTCTAACACAAGATGCCACCAGGCGATTGTACTCCTGACAAAGCCCCGATTCCAATTCCATGTCATCTACAACTTCAGTACTAACCAGATTTTGATTCATTTCCATTCGCTGGAGTATTAGTGCACCAAATCGTTCTTCAATTCCTTTCCTAAATGGCGATTGCAAAATCGAAGACTCCGCTTTTTGATACAGAAGCGATAATTCACCCATTTCCTCGTAAAATGCGTTCATCTCTCCCTCGTAAAACGAATCCGTTGTATCAATGGTATTGCGAATATACGCCAAATCATACATCGTCCACATGTGTCTGCTTCGTTGATCTTCTCTCTGAAAAATCTCCGCAAGCTCCTCAGGGCTCTGGGCATTCATGATATCGGAAGCATACTTTTTTACAGCTTCTTTTTCAGTCTTAAAATCCGGCCTTTCATATAAAAGCTCCGAAAACTGTTTCATTACGCCACTCCTTTCTCAGACCTTGTTTTCTTTCGCAAGAAGGCTTGAAAACTCGTGGAAATAACGTTCTCTTTCTTCTGCTGTCATTTTGACCAGCTCTTCAAACCGACTGATACCGATGTATCCAGCCGAAAAGAGTAACTCCGTAAAATCTTGTTTCGAAAATCCATATTCTTTTTCCCATTCGCAGATCTTTTTCATCCCATAATAATAGCATGTAAAATATCCCGGCGTATACTGTTGTGCAAGGACCTGCCCTCTTGCTGTTCCCCGATCAAACCCCAGTTCTTTTTCATACAATTCCACTACTTCTTCCAGTGTTTTTCCGAAATAGAACAGCATCAAATCTGCACATATTCTTACGGATGCATGATGGCGCCGATAGGCTACAAACAACGGAAAAAATGGATCTTCTCCGTAAATAAACTGAAAAGCCTTCTCACTCCTCAGACATGTGCCTTCCAAAAGCGGAACCAGTTTGGCTCCGATTTTGACTGTCTCGGGAGTCTCGTCTACTGCAGCACGAACATACTGCACATGATGTCCCGGATAGGCTTCATGAATCGAATTTAATTTGATCCATCACATTCTGATAATTATATGTATTCAAAAACATCTGGCCTATGAAAGGCCGAATGCTGAAATCCCCTCCTTCATATCCACCCCAAGGATAGGATTCTTTACAGCTTTCCGGCACTTCTACACATCGGCAAATTTCATCATCCGGAAGTTTTACATATTCATGCGCCAGTGCTCGTGTCCTCTTTAAATAATCATTCGCACGGTCCAGCATTTCTTCAGCGCTGCTGCACGGTCCCTCATACTTTATCAAGATATCGTTTACTTCTTGCATGGTTTTCGGTGCCTGTTCCGGAATATCCAGACCGGCTGCAATGTCAAAAACATTCCTTCTTGTTTTATTCATCTCCTCCTGATACCAGGACAGCAGTTCATCCAAAGAGACTCCAAACTTTTTATTTAAAAGAATTCGATACTCTTCTTCCGTCATCTTGACAGTAATCGTCAAATCATCTTCTTTGATTTCCGGTCCGTTCCTCTTATCTTCTGCCAGATCATTTGCCATCTCTTCCATTACATCCCGAAGATTTCCCAGCGCTTCGTCCAGACATTTTATCTGCCCCTCCGAAAAAGTCGGAAACAATTTTCTTTCATCTATACGGCACTTTTCGACTGTCCGGCTTTCTTCTAAAAAATCACTTGCGAGCTCTTCTCTTCTGGCTGTATCATACTTTTCTTTCATCAGTTTTAAAAACGGTTCTTTGACCCTGCACCTTTGGTTTATACTTCTCGTTAATTCTTCACAACGTTCTTCATCCGTGTTTCGGTTCAGACGGGATACTGTCTCGATTTCCCAGTGGATCGTGAGATGATACCTTTCCGGGTGATCTTCTGTATCATAAAACGTATATTCCAAAGACTCCAGAAAATCCTGAAAGTGATGCTTCACCATGGAAAACACTCTGTCCGGTTCCTCCAGTTCGGCCACGCGTCTGCATAAACTCTTCCACCGTTCCCAGATTTTTTTCATATTGTCCTTATCTGGAATAAAAGCTTCCTGTGTTTCCTTCTCTTCCAGCTGATATCTAGAAAGCAGAGCACACTCTTTGTCAAGTTGGCGATACAAATGTAATAATTCTTCTTTTCCCATCTTTTCTCCTCTCAGACAGTTCTATTTTACATATTTTTCCATTTCTGAATCTGACAAATAGACATAATGACTTCCGCTTACATGATGCATGGATGGTTTTTCTACTCTATAATCATGTACATTCGGATTATAAGTAATATATCCCCTCCACTTCTCATATGCCGGATCCGGAACAGGAATTGCCGACAAAAGTGCTTTTGTATATGGATGAATTGGCTCACTATAAATCTCTTCCGGAGTCCCCTTTTCCACAAGACGTCCCTTGTTCATTACTCCAATATAATCAGAAAAGTATTTTACCACTGAAAGATCATGGGCGATAAAAAGTATTGTCAACCCCAGCTCTCTTTTCAGTTTATTCAGGAGATTGAGCACCTGTGCCTGAATCGATACATCCAGAGCAGAAACCGGCTCATCCGCAATGACAAGACTTGGCTTGGACGCCAGCACTCTGGCAATACCGATTCTCTGCCTCTGTCCACCAGAAAATTCGTGAGGATACCGGCTTAAATGGTCTTTTGTCAATCCAACAAGTTCAATCATTTCTTCACATCTTTTTCTCAATTCTTCATCATTTTTTACAACTTTATTAATCAGAAGTCCTTCTCCGATAATCTCCTGAATCGTCATACGAGGATTTAGAGAAGAAATTGGATCCTGAAATATCATCTGAATTCCCTGATGGACTGCAATTTTGTCTTCATGGCTGAGTTTTCCGGAAATCAGCCTGCCATTAAAATATATTTCTCCACCAGTCGGTTTGTACAATCGTATTATTGTACGTCCTGTTGTCGTTTTTCCGCATCCAGATTCTCCAACGAGCCCGAATGTCTCGCCTTTTGGAATCTGAAAACTTACATCATCCACCGCTTTTACAACCACTTTATTTTTTCCGAAGCCATTTGAAAAATACTGTTGCAGATGGCGGACATCCAACACTATTTCCTTATTAACCATTTGCCTGTTCCTCCCTCCGTCTCATACTGTTTGCGATTCTACGTTCCAGCACTTCCGGACGTTTTACTTTCGGTGCATTCGGATGAAGCAACCATGTTGCCGCATAATGTGTATCGCTCACTTTAAACATCGGCGGTTCCTTTTCAAAATCTATTGCAACGGCCCATGGATTTCGCTCTGCAAATGCGTCTCCCTTCGGAGGGAACAACATATTCGGAGGAGTCCCGTGAAGTGCACTCAACTCTTCACCTGCTTTCAGATTCGTATCCGGCATGGATGCCAAAAGGCTCCAGGTATACGGATGAAGCGGATCATAGAAGATATCTTCCGCTGTACCGTACTCTACAACTTTTCCCGCATACATAACGGCAATCCGGTCTGCAACATGGGCGACAACCCCAAGGTCATGTGTAATAAATATTGTCGACACATCCTTCTTCTCTCGCAGATTTCCAATCAGGGCGAGCACCTGCGCCTGAATAGTAACATCCAGTGCAGTAGTTGGTTCATCGCAGATCAAAATATCCGGATTAGAAGCAAGTGCAATTGCAATCACAATTCGCTGACGCATTCCCCCTGAAAAGTGGAACGGATACTGATTATACCGTTTCTCCGGTTCCGGTATTCCTACTGCTGCCATTAACTCCAATGTCCGCTTCTTCGCCTCTGCCTTTGGCATTTTATGCAGAATTGTAAATATTTCCGAAATTTGTTTGCCGATTTTTTTTATCGGATTCAGAGAGGACAGTGGATCCTGAAATATCATGGCTATATCTCTGCCGCGTATCTTTTCCCACTGTTTTTCTGTCAATTTTGTCAAGTCCATGCCTTTATACATAGCACTTCCCTTCTCAATCACAGCAGTCCTTCCCAGAAGCCCCATCAACGTTTTTACAGTAACCGATTTTCCGGATCCGGATTCTCCTACTATTGCCAGTGTTTCCCTTTTATACAGATCAAAACTGCTGCTCCTGACAGCCTGTACCTTCCCGGCATACGTCTGAAAGGACACCGTCAGATCTTTTACTTCCAGTACTTTTTCTCTCTCCTCGTTCATAGCTATATCCTATCCTTTCTGATCTGATTTCTCATCCTTCATTATTGTCTAAGTGTCGGGTTGAAAGCATCCCGAAGTCCGTTTCCTAACAGATTAAACGCCAGCATCAGAAATACAATCACAAATCCCGGCGATACAATCATAAACGGATAATCCAAAAGCGCTTTCTGAGCATCAGACAAGAGCATGCCGATCGACGGGTTTGGTGCCTGAACACCAAGTCCCAGATAAGATAGTCCCGCTTCCTGGAAAACGACATTCGGAACAGACAATGCGCACTGCGTAATAATCGTTCCTACAGCATTTGGCAGCACATGCCGGACCATGATCCTGGCATCACTTGCTCCCATTGTCCTTGCAGCCAGTACATATTCTTTATTCTTGTAGCGATAAAACTGCATTCGTACCCCGTTAGCCATGCCCATCCATCCAGTCAGACAGAATACAAGCATCAGAGGGAGTATCCCAGATCCAAACAGCATGATCAGAAGAATTGTCAGCGGCAGGGCAGGGATGTTCCAGATAACATCCATCAAGCGCTGGATAATCAAATCAACCCATCCTCCATAGTATCCGCAGATGGCACCTATGATCAGGCCAATCGTCAGATTGATTGCTACAACTGCGAAAGCCAGGATCAGGGAAACTCTTGTACCCTGCCATAATCTTGAGAACAGGTCCCGTCCCAGTGCATCTGATCCGAACCAGTAATATACGTCATCCGCCCCTTTATACTTGTACATATTAATTTTAATCCGCTCCATCTCCACTGTTCCAAACGCAGATTTATCTGTTACCGTTCCCAGACTTTTAATAATGCAGTCTTCGTATTCAGCAAGGCTGCTCTTCTGGACCTCCAACACCTCACTGCCATCAAAAATTCCGAGCTTTTCCAGCCCCTGAATTCTGGGCGGCATATTTTTAAGCTCTACATTTTGCTCCAGATAATTGTACGGACTGAGGTACGGACCAACAATTCCCATAAAAACAATAAACAACGTTATACATGCCGCAACAACCGTCGTCTTACTTCTTAAAAATCTGCGGAAAACATCTTTTCCATAAGATACTGCTTCTGTTTTAAATTCAACATCCTTGATTTCTTCTTCTCTTTCTACCAGTTGGAACTCTGACGGTCCCATATTGAGCAGTTCTTCACTCAAAGGCTCTCCATCTGCCAAATAAACTTTTCTATCAGTCATCCTTTTTACCTCCCATCCGAATACGAGGATCCACAAAGCCATACGACAGATCGGCAAGAATCGCCATCAGAAGTCCAATCAATACATAGAAGATAACAATGCCCATTGTCAGCCAGTGATCTTTCCCATTGATGGACTGCAAAAGCGTCTTACTGAGTCCAGGAACTCCAAAAATCTGTTCTATTACAAGCGAACTGGAAAGCACTCCCAAAAATAAATATAAAAAGGTACTTGCAAGCGGTACACATGAATTTCTTAACGCATGCCGCAAAATCGTCTGTCTGTAATTAAGTCCTTTTGCTCTGGCCAGCATCATAAAATCCATTGTCAATACTTCCGCCAGTTCTGCCCGCAATGTTCTTGCAATACTTGCTATTCCCCCGAAGCTCAATGCCAGAATCGGCAGAATCATGGAATAGAATTTTGACAGCGTCAAACTTTCTTCCGTCTCCAGTACCAGAGGAAACCATCCCAGTTTGTATCCAAGAAAATATTGCATCAGTGCTGCGAGCACAAAGGATGGAACCGATATGAGAAGAATAACAAAGCTGCTTACAACATGATCGTAAATCGTATCTTTTTTGATCGCCATTGTAATTCCAAAAAGCAGTCCGAATGGCAAAATAAAGAATGCCGCAAAATAGTTCAGCTGTATTGTTACCGGAAGGCGTTCCAGCACACACTGAAATACCGGTACCCCAGGTCTCACTTTAAGCGAGTAACCAAAATCAAAGTGCAAATAGTCTGTCATCGTGTATCCAAATTGAGCAATCAGCGAATCATTCAAATGATACTTATCCATGATCATTTCGCGAATGGCCGGATCCAGCTTTGGGGAAAAATCAATAATGTCCCCAGGCATGGAATGAAGCACAAAGAAAACAACAATCAGAATGACAATAAATGTCAGAAAAGCCGCAATCAGTCTCTGTATAATGTATTTGACCATCTAGTATCCCTCTTTCTAATTTATGCCGCCAGAAGCAGGATGCTTTGGCGGCATCTGTATCGTAATTTTAGTTAAATTTTGCCTGCATCAGACAGAATTTCAATTCTGGATCTCCTTCATCCATTAATGGCGTGATTTTGGAACTAAAGAAGTAACGGCTTCCACCCGAATATGCCGGGATAAAGCTGCAGTCATTGTACAGGATTTCTTCCATTTTCGCTGTTGCTTCCAGTTTTTTCTGGGCATCCCATCTATAATCATACATCGCGCATTTATAGAACAGATCATCCCATTGTTTTGAAAGTTCATCGTCTGCAATAACACAATACTGTGTGTTGTATACATATGGTCCGCTGTACACAAAATTCGTGTTATTCCATGGTGCATCATATGTATTTGCCCATCCACAACTGAGACACATATCGTAGTTCATCTTATCACGCGCAATTTCTTCATAAATGATTGCAGCTGGTGTAGCCTGAAGTTTGATTTCTAA
>MHCFR00700__coassemble_515_pt1 | contig 34594 bp, 22 predicted proteins | sample MHCFR00700__metabat2_high_PE_025 | metagenome-assembled genome bin MHCFR00700
TAAACATTCTTTCGCCTGTTCCACACCTTTCTCTGAAATGGAGTAGTGGGTCCACTTTCCTTCTTTGCGTCCAACAACAATTTCAGCATCGCAGAGTATTTTCATATGATGTGAAAGTGTTGGCTGCGTAACATTGATTTCTTCCAGCAGCTTGCAGGCACATTTCTCGCCCGAACGCAACATTTTTATAATTTTAATGCGGTTTTCGTCGCAGAATGCTTTAAAAATTAGTGCGATCTTCTTATCATCCATCTTCTCCCTCCTTATATAGATATTTATCTATGTGTTATTATATACACCGTTATGAAAAATGTCAATAAGTTTTTCGTCTGGATTTTTGACGCCTCATCTATTGAGTATTCCTCCCTTTTTCGTTATACTAAATTACAAAATGAGAAAAAACTGGAGGATATGAAATATGAAACATAACATACTGGTAGGACAGTCCGGAGGGCCGACCGCTGTTATCAACGGAAGTCTCTACGGCGTCGTTAAGAGAGGGTTGGAGACACCGCAGATTGACAATATTTACGGAATGGTCAACGGAATTGAGGGATTTTTAAATGGAAACATGATGGATATGCGTACTCTGGAAGAAAACGGCACGCTTCCTCTTTTGAAGACAACACCGGGTGCCTATCTTGGCTCCTGCCGTTACAAGCTTCCGGAAGATCTCTCCGATCCGGTTTATCCGCAGCTGTTTGCAAAATTTGCGGAATATGAGATTCAGTCCGTCTTCTATATCGGCGGAAATGATTCCATGGATACGGTCAGCAAGCTCTCCCGCTATGCAGCCAAAAATGAAAGCAGCATCCGCTTTATCGGTATTCCGAAAACCATCGACAATGATCTCGTCATGACAGACCATACACCAGGCTTTGGAAGCGCCGCAAAATATGTGGCATCCACAGTCCGTGAAATCGCTGTCGACGCATCAGTATATGACAACAAGCCTTCCGTTACGATCGTAGAGATTATGGGACGACATGCGGGATGGCTGACTGCCGCTTCTGCTCTTGCAAGAAAGTTTGAAGGAGACAATCCGGTACTGATTTACCTGCCGGAAACTGCATTTGACAAAGACCGTTTCCTTTCCCAGGTACAGGATGCCCTGAAGAAGACTACGAACCTTGTCGTTTGTATTTCCGAAGGAATTCACGATGCCGAAGGCACCTTTATCTGTGAATACGCAAGCGAAGTCGGCACCGATACCTTTGGTCACAAAATGTTGACAGGTTCCGGAAAATATCTGGAAAACCTTGTAAAAGATACACTTGGTATTAAAGTACGCTCTGTGGAACTCAATGTCTCCCAGCGCTGCTCTTCTTCCTGCCTGTCCGGCACTGATCTGGAAGAAGCAGTCTGTGCAGGTTCTTATGGAGTTGACTGTGCCATGGATGGGAAAACCGGCGTTATGATCACCTTTGAGAGACAGGCTGGGGATTCCTACGAGATGGTTCCAGGGACTGCTGATGTCAATCAGATCTGCAATGAAGAGAAAGTTGTTCCTTCCGACTGGATCACTGCAGATGGATCCGATGTTACAGAATCGTTCCTGAACTATGTCCGTCCGCTGATTCAGGGACAGGTGGAAGTGCCTCAGAAAGACGGCCTGCCACATTTCATCTATAGAAAATAAGAGAAAGTGTACAATCTGCACAACATCCGTCTTTACGTTCATATTTTGTTCATTTTTTGTTTTTTAAATGTTGATTTGTAGAACACTTTTTTTTCACGAATAACAGGTATACTAAAATCATCAAAAAGAAAACAAAACAGAACTGATAAAGACGCTGTCAAGTAAATACTTTTTGAATAAACTTTTTCATAATAAATGCCGGGGATCAGCCGATGATCACCCGGCATCCTCCCTTTTACGGGGGATTTTCTTTTTATGCAGGATCGTGTTTCCACCGCGTTCCTGCCTTTTTCAATGCTTCTTCTGTCGTTAGGAACCGGACTCCCAGTTTTTTCACTTTTTCGATATTCATCCGCAGATTTCTTGGATGATCCCGGAAGGCTTCCTCATTCTTTTCCAGATTTTCTGATCCCGCTCCGGCACTTTCCAGAAACTCTTTCACCACTTCATACGTACTCCTGTCGTTTTCACTTCCGAAGTTGTAGATTCCTGCCGGTGCCTGAAACATGATTTCCAGATTTTCAACTACTTCCCATACATCCGTGATACTCCGGAGATCATAGACCGGATACCTGATCCGGTCTCCTGATTCCCTGGCCTTGCAGACCGTCGAAATCAGATTCCCATGCTCTTGTCCCTCCCGGAAGTCGACAGCAAACATCCAGCTTAAGCGCAGTGCCACCGTGTCCGGCTGGGCTTTAAGCGCAAGCTCTTCCGCCCGGATCTTCTGCCTGCCGTACACAGTCGGTGGAGCGATCCTCTCTTCTTCTCTGTGGGGCTCTCTTTCTCCATTTCCCACATAAACCTGATCGGAGCTGCAGAAAATCAGCCGCGCCCCAATCTCCCGGCAGATCTTTGCCAGAATTCTGACTCCGTCCACATTGACTTTTTCCGACCGTTCCGGATCCTGTTCACATGCACCCACATCAGAGACCGCTGCTGTATGGATCAAAATATCAGGGCGGTCCTTTTTCAGGACCGCCTCTGCCTCTTCCGGATCCGTAAAGTCCATGTCCGTATGACGGTATCCCGTCATATCAAATTTATCCTGATAGAAGCGGAGAATTCTGCTTCCGAGAAATCCGTCCGCTCCTGTTACACCGATCTTCACCATTGATCCCTTCTTCAAATATTAATGATGTGGTTTGTACAGATGTCTTGGAATACCATCCACCATAACCGGAGATACATCTCCCTGAATCAGCGGTTTAACATATGCAACAAACTCATCTGTTACATAAGTACCGTCTTCATTGACCCATTCTCTCGGCACAAGTTTTTCGTCATTTGCAATCTTGTGCACATCTTTTACTTCTGTGCTGCACTGATACGGATCATCGGAAATTCTCTTGAGCACAACCATCTTTCCGTTATCTCCCTCATCCGCCGCCTTTACTGCAGCGCCGCCTACCTGAGACGCTTCCAGAATATCTACTCTGGACGCGCAGTGAGACGCGGATCTCTGCAGCGTACTCAATTCGATGGCACGGGTCTTGCATCCGATCTCATTTGCTACATACTGTGCAAGATAAGCTGCTGTTCCAGTGAGCTGCTTATGTCCAAACGCATCTACAAAATCTACATTTGCTCCAAGTTCACAGACATATCTTCCATCTTCCAGATGGATTCCTTCGGAAACCGCTACAACAACAGAAGTTTTCTTTTTCAGCAGATCTTTGATTCTTTCCATGAAATTGTCAAGATCAAATGTCAGCTCCGGAAGATAAATCAGATCCGGTCCCGAACAGTCCTCTCCTTTCGCAAGAGCCGCCGCTCCGGTAAGCCATCCGGCATTTCTTCCCATGATCTCAACGATCGTGACAAGTCCCTTGCTGTACTCCAGACAGAAGCTGTCACGGATAATCTCTTTTACAGATGTTCCAATATATTTTGCCGCGCTTCCGTATCCCGGTGTGTGATCCGTCAGAGCAAGGTCATTGTCAATTGTTTTCGGGCATCCGATAAATCTTGTCGGATATCCCATCACAATCGCGTAGTCGGAAAGCTTTTTGATCGTATCCATGGAGTCATTTCCTCCGATATAGATAAATGCTTCAATATCCAGCTTGTCCAGAATTTCAAAGATCTTTTCATATACTTCTCTGTTTTCATGAATTTCCGGAAGTTTGTACCGGCAGGATCCCAGATATGCAGCCGGAGTTCTCTTTAAAAGCTCCGCATCAAGATCGTTTGTGATATGTTCTGACAGGTCAATGTATTTCTCCTCCATCAGCCCCTGAATTCCATGAAGCATTCCATACACTTTGTTTGCCCCTCTGTCCTTTGCCGTACGGTAAACACCAGCCAGACTTGAATTGATCGCCGCTGTCGGGCCTCCTGACTGTCCAACAATTACATTTCCTTTCATATTACTACCTCCGTATTTGTCATAATGCCAATACGTTTATTTTAGTACATTTGTATATAATTGTCTATGTTTTTTCCGTTTTTTCGTCATTTTTAAATCTCATTATAGATCAGTGTCAGTATCATCTGCGCTGTCTCTACCATATTTCTTCCGGTATCCATACTGCTTTTCTGAATGTAGCGGAATGCTTCCTCCTCCGTCATATGGTTCCGTTCCATCAGGACGTACTTGGCATTCCGGATATAGTTTTCCTCCTTTTCCGTCCGTTTTGGCTTCTTATCTTTCCGCTTTACTACCTGGCGGTCCAGATTCTGGAGCATCATGTTGACCGTATCGATAAATTCATATGCTTTCACCGGCATGGTCACGGCCACCAGCCCCGGCTGCCTTCTGTGACTGACATTCTGTGTCGTATCCAGCAAAAGCAGATCAAAATACCGTGGCAGGCAGTCCAGCAAATCGGTATAATCCATATCCGGAAGCTTCGTCCCGCTGATCACAATTCCGTGGGAAAGACGCCCGATTTCCTGAAGCGCCGCTGCCGCCGTTGATACGACAATGGTATCTCCGAAACCATGGCGCAGAAGTATTTCTTTGATTTTTCTCGCGGTTTCCTGCCGCGGAAGTGCGATGATAATACTTCCCATTTTCTTTCCCCCTGCTGTCTGTTAAAATCTGTGTAAATACTCTTTCAGCTCCCAGTCAGTGACTTCCTGTGTATAGAGTTCCCATTCTTTTGTCTTTTCCTTTAAATAGGTTCTGACATAGCTCTCTCCGCAGACATTTCTTAAAAATTCATCTTTTTCCAGCGCGGTCAAAGATTCCTTCAAGGTACCCGGAAGAGCCCCTGCCTTTTCATCCGCTTTCAGTGGAATCATCTTTTCCTGAATCCCGTTCAGGCCGGACGCGACAACCATCGCAATCAGAAGATACGGATTTGCCGCTCCGTCCGGCAGCGTCCACTCAATGTGCGTGTCTCCTTCTTTCCCTTTCACTACCCGGATCGGGGCACGGTAATCATTGAGGGACCAGAACAACTCGGTCGGGGCATGAAATCCCGGTTTCAGTCTCTTATATGAATTGACAATCGGATTGGCGATTGCAGCCATTCCATTCATATGTGACAGAAGTCCGGCAATAAAAGAGTAGGCTTCCTGACTCAATCCGTTCTCCGCCTGAGGATCCGCAAACATGTTTTTTCCGTCCCGGAATCCGGAAATATTTAAAGACAATGCGGAGCCCGGAAGATCTGTCCGCGGTTTTGGCATAAAGGTCGCATGCAGGCCGTGTCTCTGTGCAATTGTACGTACTGTGGAGCGGAACGTCACAATCTGATCCGCCACCTTCACGCCCTGTGCCTGCTTAAAATCCACCTCATGCTGCGCCGGAGCGTCCTCGTGATGGGATGACTCGATCTCAAATCCCATCTCTTCCAGCGTCAGAATCATGTCTCTTCTCGCATTTTCTCCCTGATCAAGAGGCGCCACATCCAGATACCCCGCCTTTTCCCTCGTCCGTGTTGTCGGGTTTCCTTCTTCATCCGTCTCAAACAGGAAAAATTCACACTCCGGATCCAGATCAAAACTGTACCCCTGCTGCTTTGCCTTTTTCAGCACACGTCTGAGAATATATCTTGGACTTTCGGCAATATCATTTCCTTCCTGATCCATCAGATCACAAAGGAATCTTGCCACTTTTCCCTGCTGCGGTCTCCACGGCAGGATCGTAAATGTATCAATGTCCGGTTTCAGATAAACTCTGTCATATCCAAGCTCTTTCATCCCGGCAATGCTGTATCCGTCCACCATACATTTCCCCGCAAGCGCTTTCTCCATCTGGCCCGCCGTCACAGCAATATTCCGGATCGTCCCGAAAATGTCCACAAACTGCAGACGTATGAATTTTACATCTTCTTCTTCGATCATCTGAAGAATTTCCCAAGTTTCATATTTCGCCATATTGATTTCCTCCATCTTTCGATTGCCTCAATTCCCTGATGTTCTTATTATATTCCGCATCAGGACTTCAGGGCAAGAACAATGACAGATATTTTCCCTGGATTCTCTATCCGAGCTTCTCACGCAGAAGCTCCCTCGTAACTGCCGGATCCGCCTTTCCTTTCATCTTCTTCATGACCTGTCCGACAAAAAAAACGAATACCTTTTCTTTTCCGTCCCGGTACTGTGCCACAGAATCCGGATGCTCGCGGATCACTTCCTCGATGACCTGCTCCAGCACGTTTGTGTCTGCCACGGTGGACAGATGATGTGCCTCAATGTAGGCAAGCGGCTCTTCGTCGTGGTCAAAAATCTGTTCAAAAACTTCCTTTGCCCCTTTATGAGTGATCTTCTGCTCTTCTTCTACCAGGATCAACGCTGCCAGGTGGCCTGGAGAAAACTTCATCTCCTCCGGACTTTTTCCGGCTTCTTTCAGGAGCCTCATGGCGTCCTGAGTCATCCAGTTTGCAGCCTTCTTGGGCTGCAAACAGATTTTTGCCGTCTCTTCAAACAGATCTGCCATATTTCTGGACTCTGTCAGAATCCGGGCATCGTATTCCGAAAGAGAAAACTCCCGGATAAACCGTTTTTTCTTTTCTTCCCGCAGTTCCGGCTGTTCCTTTTTAAGCCGTCCGATCCATGCATCGTCAATCACGACCGGAGGAAGATCCGGATCCGGGAAATACCGGTAATCTTTAGCGTCCTCTTTGGAGCGCATCGGGAAGGAACATTCCTTATTGTCATCCCACCGCCTTGTTTCCTGAATCACTTCTTTTCCTTCTTCCAGAAGTTCAATCTGCCGTATGGTCTCCCCTTCAATTGCTCTCGCAATGGCCTTAAAGGAGTTCAGGTTCTTCATCTCTGTCCTGGTGCCGTAGCTTTCTGTCCCCGCTTCCCGAACGGACAGGTTAACATCCGCACGCATGGAGCCTTCTTCCAGCCGGCAGTCTGAAATTCCCAGATACTGAGCCATGATCCGGAGCTGTTCCAGATAGGCGATGACCTCCTGGGCATTTCGCATATCCGGTTCCGATACAATCTCAATCAGCGGCACGCCGCTTCGGTTATAGTCTACAAGGGAGCTGTCCGTCCATGGATCGTGGACCAGTTTTCCGGCATCTTCTTCCATGTGCATCTCATGAATCCGGATTCTTTTTTCTCCTTGTGCCGTATCAACCGACACATATCCGTCATAGCAGATTGGAAGATACAGCTGGGAAATCTGGTAATTCTGAGGATTGTCCGGATAAAAATAGTTTTTCCGGTCAAATTTGCAGAAAGTATGGATTTTACAGTTCATGGCAAGTCCCGCCTTCAATGCGTACTCCACGACCTTCCTGTTCAGAACCGGAAGGGATCCGGGCATTCCGGTGCACACCGGACAGGTATGGGTATTGGGCTCTCCGCCGAATGCGGTCGGACAGCCGCAGAAAATCTTTGTCCTTGTGGAAAGTTCAATATGCACTTCCAGACCAATCACGGTCTCATACTGTTTTCTCATCGTCAGATTTTCCCCCTTTTTGTTCCAGAATATGCCTTCGGAAATATGCCTCTCTCTTTTTCAAAAGCGGCTGCCGCACGGATAATCTTCTTCTCCTGCATGCAGTCTCCAATCAGCTGGATTCCGATCGGAAGGCCCGCCTTTGACACCGTACACGGTACGGATATGGCCGGGAGGCCTGCCAGATTGACTGCCGCTGTGTAGAGATCTCCCAGATACATCTGAAGCGGATCCGAAAGGCTTTCTCCGATTTTCGGTGCAGTCTGAGGTGCTGCAGGGCCAAGCAGCACATCGTAAGCGGCAAATGCCCGGTCAAATGCCTCCTTGATGACGGCACGGGCTTTCAGTGCTTTCAGATAATATGCATCATAATAGCCCGAACTTAAAACAAAGGAGCCAAGAAAAATTCTCCTTTTCACTTCCGTTCCGAATCCTTCCGAACGAGTCATTTTGTACATCTCATGGAGCGAGTCTGCATGAGGACTCCGGTATCCATATTTGACACCGTCGAACCGGGCCAGATTGGAACTTGCCTCTGCCGAGGCAATAATATAATAAGAAGGAATGACATATTCTGTCATGCCAAGGGAGAACTCTTCCACTGATGCTCCCCGTTCTTTCAGGATCTCCATGGTCTTCTTCAAAGCATCCCGCACTTCCGGGTCAATTCCTTCGTCCAGATATTCTTTCGGAATCCCAACCTTCATTCCGCGGATATCTCCCGCAAGATCCTCCTCAAAATCCAGAGTCTCCCTCTTCAAAGAAGTACTGTCTCTTCTGTCCTGCCCGGCCAGAAGGGAAAGCATCCGTGCACAGTCCGCCACATCTTTTCCAATAGGTCCGATCTGATCCAGCGAGGATGCATATGCGATCAGACCGTACCGGGAAACAGTCCCGTAGGTCGGTTTGATTCCCGTCACTCCACAAAAGGAACTTGGCTGGCGGATGGATCCTCCGGTATCCGATCCCAGGGCAATAAAACATTCATCCGCCGCCACTGCCGCAAAGGAACCCCCGGAAGAGCCGCCCGGCACATGTCCGGTATTCCACGGATTTTTTGTCACCTTCCGCGCAGAAGTCTCCGTCGTGCTTCCCATGGCAAACTCATCCATGTTGGTCTTCCCGAGAATAATGATGCCTGCCTCTTTGAGTTTTTCTACCGCACAGGCATCATAGGGTGGGTAAAAACCGCTTAAAATCCTGGATGCACACGTTGTTTCCATACCTTTTGTGCAGATATTATCCTTGACCGCTGCCGGCACTCCGGCAAATGGCCCCTGATATTTTCCGGATCGGATACCCTGCTCCACTTCCTCTGCCCGGGCAAGCGCTCCTTCCCGGTCAATCTGCAGGAATGCTCCGATCTGCGGTTCCATCCTTTCTATCTGTAACAGGGAAGCTTCCACAGCCTCCGATGGGCGGATCTCCCCTTTTTGAATCTTTCGAGCAAGCTCCCCGGCCGTCCATGTCAGATATTCTTCTCCCATACCATTCCTCCTCTATACTGTCTTCGGCACCAGATACTGCCCCTCTTTTTTCTGCGGAGCATTCTCAAGCAGTGCTTCCCACTGATCTTCCCGTTCCACAATATCCTCACGAAATACATTCTGTACCGGAAAGACATGGGACATGGGTTCCACCCCGTCCGTATCCAGCTCTTCCAGCTTTTCCATATAGGCAAGGATTTTTTTTAACTCTCCGGCTGTCTCCTGCTTTTCTTCTTCCGTGAGACTGATCTGGGAAAGGATTTCCAGATATTCCATAGTTTCATCCCAGCTGATTTTTTTCATTGCCATCTCCTTTCTACGGCTCCAGCCGTTTTAAATCTCTCGGAAACAGACAGGTCTCCCGGATATTCTCTTCCCCCAGAAGCTGCATGGTCAGCCGTTCCAGCCCGATTCCAAGCCCGCCGTGAGGCGGCATTCCATATAAAAAGGCAGAAAGATAATCTTCCAGTCCTTCTGTCGTCATCTTCTTTTCTCCGATTTTTGCGGTCAGCTTATCATAATCATGTATCCGCTGGCCTCCGGTTGTCACTTCCAGTCCTCGAAATAAAAGGTCGAAGCTTAATGTCACCTTTGGGTCCGCCGGATCATCCATCGCATAGAACGGGCGTTTTCTGGAAGGATAATGGGTGACAAAGACAAAATCCGCGCCGTATGTCTCTTTAAAGTAACGGCCGATCAGTTCTTCCTCCTCCGGTTCCAGATCATACGGTGCCCGCATCGGTCTTTGGTAAACTTCCGCAACAAGCTGTTTCGCCTCATCGAACCGGACAGACGGGATCTCATCCGTCTTCGGAAGCCGGGCGCCAAGAAGATCCAGCCACGGCCGGTACTCCTGCTCCAGAAGGCGGGTCATATACTGCAAAAATCCGGTTTCCACTTCCATCACATCGGTGAAATCATCAATATAGCCCATCTCCAGATCCAGGCTGGTATATTCATTGAGATGTCGTTTTGTATTGTGTTTTTCTGCCCGGAAAACAGGTCCCGTTTCAAATACCCGGTCAAACACCCCCACCATCATCTGTTTGTACAGCTGGGGACTTTGCTCCAGTACCGCCTTTTTGTGAAAATAGTCAAGCCGGAAGAGGTTGGCTCCTCCCTCTGCTCCTTTTGCTCCGATTTTTGGCGTATGGATTTCCGTGAATCCGTTCTGAAAAAGATACTCCCGGAAAGCCCGGCAGATCCCCTCCTGAATCTTAAATTTTGCCCGCTCTCTGAGATTTCTGAGAGATAACGGCCGCACGGAGAGTTTCGCTTCCAGTGAAGTATTCAGTTTTTTTCTGGATACCGGAAGCGGGAAAGCCTTCTTCGACTCGGAAAGTTTTGTGACTTCTTCTGTCACAATTTCCAGTCCGCCGGGCGAACGTTCTTCTTTCCGAATGGTTCCTTCTGCTTTCAGGGTATCTCCTTCCCGGACCTCCCGGTACCCTTCCTTTGTTTTTCCTTCTTCACAGACAAGCTGCAGCAGGCCGTCCCGCCTCCGCAGAATGAGAAAGGTAATCTCTCCCATCCTTCTGACGGAATGGACCGCACCCTTTACTTTTACGTGCGCTCCTTCTTCCATGGCCTTTAATGCCGCAGCCGCACCGGCCGAATCCTTTGTCACACCAGTTATCTTTTCCATCCAATTCACACCCCTGTCTTTTCTATTGCTGTCAAAGCACTGAAAAAAGGCGCACTTACCGCTCATATTCCGGTAAGAACGCCCTTGTTCTTTCATATCCTGCTATTCTTTTATGATCTTCACTCCTGTCAGGAAAGATTGGTATAGCCCATCAGGGAAAGATCTACTTCCCTTGCTGCTTCCTTTCCTTCCCGGATTGCCCAGACAACGAGAGACTGTCCGCGTCTCATATCGCCTGCCGTAAACACATTCGGAACACTGGATGCAAATCCCGTATCCTCTACCGTGTTCCTGCCGGTTTTTTTGACCTGAAATGCGTCCATCACATAGTCCTCCGCCCCGGTAAACCCGGCAGCGATCAGCACCAGATCCGCCGGGATCGTCTGTTCGCTTCCCTTGACCGGAACCATATCTATCCGCCCGGTCTTCTTGTTTTTCTTCGGTTCCAGCCGGACTGTCCGGATGGCGCATACTTCCCCGGCCTCGTTTTTGATATATTCTTTTACCGTTGTCTGATAAATCCTCGGATCGTTTCCGGAAAGAGCGATCACTTCCTGCTGTCCGTAATCGGTTTTCAAAACCCTCGGCCACTCCGGCCACGGATTATTTTCGCTCCGCTTTTCAGGCGGTTTTGGCATCATCTCAAGCTGTACCACCGATTTTGCGCTCAGGCGCACGGCCGTTCCGGCACAGTCGTTTCCGGTATCCCCTCCCCCGATAATGACAACGTTTTTATCTTTGGCAAGCTCATACGGTACCTTCGCGAAATCCGAATCCAGAAGGGTCTTTGTCACTTCTGAGAGGAAATCTACCGCAAACCGGATGCCTTTGGCATCTCTTCCCGGCGCATCGATGTCTCTTGGCCTGGAAGCTCCGCAGGCAAGGATGACACGGTCAAAGGATGCCAGAATCTCTTTTGCGTCCTGATCCCGTCCCACATCGGTATTCGTCCGGAAGACAACGCCTTCCTCCTCCATAAGCTTTCGCCTGCGCTCGATGGCTGATTTTTCGAGCTTCATATTGGGAATTCCGTACATCAGGAGCCCTCCGATCCGGTCATGCCGTTCAAATACCGTCACGCTGTGGCCTCTCCGGTTCAGAAGAAGCGCCGCCGCGAGACCTGCCGGCCCGCTTCCGATCACCGCAACCGTTTTTCCGGTCCGGATTTTCGGAGGGTGCGGCACAACAAGGCCTTCGGCAAATGCTCTGTCGATAATCGCACGCTCATTTTCTTTTGTCGCCACCGGATCTGTATTCACATTGCAGGTGCAGGCCGCCTCACACAGTGCCGGACATACCCGGGAGGTAAACTCCGGGAAACAGTTCGTCTTCTGAAGCCGTTTGTAGGCCTGCCCGTACTGCTCGTGGTATACCAGATCATTGAATTCCGGAACCAGATTATTTAACGGGCACCCGGAAGCCATCCCGTTCAGATTTCCTCCGAACTGGCAGAACGGCACGCCGCAGGCCATGCATCTCGCGCCCTGCTCTTTCTGCCTTGCAGGAGGGAGCGGTTCGTGAAATTCATGGAAATCAACAATCCGCTCTTTCGGGAGCCGTTCTTTCCCGGTCTGCCTTTCATATTCTAAAAATCCTGTCGGTTTTCCCATCGCTACTGGTTCCCTCCCATCTTTTTCTGTCCTGTACTCTCATAAAATGCTTCGATCTGGGCCTGCTCGCTTCCAAGTCCCATCTCTTCATAGTGTTTGCTCAGGACAAGCATCTTTTTATAGTCATTTGGAATGATCTTTTTAAACTTCGGAAGGTACTCATCAAAATGTTCCAGAATCATCCGGCCTTTTAAAGAACCGGTCTCCTCCACATGTTCCCGGATCATCCCTCTTAATTCTTCCGCCTCGGATTTCCACGTAATCTCCTCCATGGAAATCATGGACTTGTTGATGTTCCGGTACAGCGAATTCTCCTCATCCAGCACGTAGGCGATACCGCCGCTCATACCTGCCGCGAAGTTCTTTCCGGTCCTGCCGATAACGGCAACCCTTCCTCCTGTCATGTACTCGCATCCGTGGTCTCCCACGCCTTCCACCACTGCTGTTGCTCCGGAGTTGCGCACACAGAACCGTTCTCCGGCCATTCCGCAGATGAATGCTTTTCCGGAAGTTGCGCCGTAAAGCGCCACATTTCCGACAATCATGTTTTCATCTGCCCGATAAGTACTTTCTTTCGGCGGATACACGGCCAGCTTCCCGCCGGAGAGTCCTTTTCCGAAGTAATCATTACTGTCCCCGGACAGGCGGATCGTAAGCCCTGCCGGAATAAATGCTCCGAAACTCTGTCCTCCGGTTCCCGTACATTCCACTGTATACATATCTTCCTGCACTCCTTCCGGATACCGTCTGGTAATCTCGGAACCGAACATGGTGCCGAATGTCCTGTCTGTATTTTTTACGCGAACCTCCACCCGGCCCGGTTTTTCCTTGGCAAGCTTTTCTCCAAGTTCCCTGATCAGCACCGTTTCATCCAGCGTCTTTTCCAGCCCGAAATCATACTCCCCTTTGATATTGTTTTCTCCGGTATACGGATGATCCAGGACCGCACTCAGATCAATGGTCCTGCCACGCTCGTTTTCCGGCTGTTCCTTTGCTTTTAACAGATCCGTGCGGCCTACCATTTCATCAATCGTCCGTACACCAAGTTTTGCCATATATTCCCGAAGTTCCTGTGCGATAAATTCCATGAAATGAATAACGTACTCCGGTTTCCCTTTAAAACATTTCCGCAGCTCCGGATTCTGTGTTGCCACGCCCATCGGGCAGGTATCCTGATTGCATACACGCATCATGACACACCCGAGAGTCACAAGCGGAGCCGTCGCAAATCCGAATTCTTCCGCTCCAAGAAGCGCTGCTACCGCTACGTCCCGGCCGCTCATGAGCTTTCCGTCCGTCTCGATGTGTACCCGGTTCCTCAAACCGTTTTTCAGAAGAGTCTGGTGTGCCTCCGCAAGTCCCAGCTCCCATGGAAGCCCTGCATTGTGGATGGAACTTCCCGGAGCGGCTCCGGTTCCACCGTCATATCCGGAGATCAGCACGACCTGCGCTCCCGCTTTTGCAACGCCGGCCGCAATCGTTCCAACTCCTGCCTCGGATACGAGTTTCACCGAAATTCTTGCATCCTTATTCGCATTTTTCAGATCGTAGATCAGCTGTGCCAGATCCTCGATAGAATAGATATCATGGTGAGGCGGCGGGGAAATCAGGCTCACTCCCGGTGTGGAGTACCGTGTTTTTGCAATCCACGGATACACTTTCCTTCCCGGCAGATGTCCGCCCTCTCCCGGTTTTGCCCCCTGTGCCATCTTGATCTGGATCTCGTCGGCGCTCACCAGATACCGGCTCGTCACGCCGAATCTTCCGCTTGCCACCTGTTTGATGGCAGAGCACCGGTTCTCCTTTGTCCCCTTGGTCAGGAGACGTTCCGGCGACTCTCCTCCTTCCCCGCTGTTGGATTTTCCATGGATCGCATTCATAGCAAGGGCCAGTGCCTCATGTGCCTCCTGGGAAATGGAACCGTAGGACATAGCGCCGGTCTTGAACCGTTTCACAATGGATTCGACGCTTTCCACTTCCTCGATCGGGACGCCGTTTTCCGGATAGTTGAACTCCATCAGACTTCGCAGATACCCGGTTTTCTCCTTGTCAATCTTCCCGGTATATTCCTTAAACATCTGGTAATCATTCTGCCATACCGACTGCTGAAGCAGGTGGATCGTCTCCGGATTGTACCGGTGATGTTCTCCCTGGCTTCGGAAACTGTGGCGTCCGATGCTCTCCAGTGTCAGGTCCGTATCCAGCCCCAGCGGATCAAATGCCTGACTGTGGAGCCGTTCCACATCTTCTTCGATTTCTTTCATGGTGATGCCTCCCACCCGGCTGACGGTATGGGTAAAATATTTGTCGATCACTTCTTTGGAGATTCCCACAGCCTCAAAAATCTGGGATCCCTGATAAGACTGGATTGTGGAAATTCCCATCTTGGAAGCGATCTTGACAATTCCATTCAAAATTGCCTGATCGTAATCGTAAACTGCCGCATAATAATCTTTTTCCAGAAGTCCGTTTTCAATCATCTCCCGTATGGTCTCATGCGCCAGATACGGGTTCACCGCGCTTGCGCCGTATCCGAGAAGCGTCGCAAAATGATGGACTTCTCTTGGCTCTGCAGACTCCAGAATGATCGGCATGGACGTACTCTTTTTCGTCCGCACGAGATAATGGTGCACTGCGGAAACCGCCAGAAGCGACGGAATCGCCACATGGTTTTCGTCCACGCCACGGTCTGTCAAAATCAGGATTGTAGCCCCGTCCTTATAGGCACGGTCCACTTCAATAAAAAGACGGTCCAGCGCCTTTTCCATCGGCATGTTCTTAAAACAGATGATGGAAACTTCCGCCGGGCAGAATCCCGGTTTTTTCATGTCCTTGATCTTCAGAAGATCCGTGTCGGAAAGAATCGGATTGTTGACTTTCAGAACCTGACAGTTTTCCGGCTGCTCTTTTAAGATGTTTCCTTCTTTTCCGATGTACACGCTTGTAGATGTCACAATCTCCTCCCGGACCGCATCGATCGGAGGGTTCGTCACCTGCGCAAACCGCTGTTTAAAATAATAGAACAACGGCTGATGCTCTTTTGAAAGCACTGCAAGCGGGGTATCCACTCCCATCGCCGCGATGCCTTCCGCACCGTTTAATGCCATGGTCCGGATGGAATCATGATATTCCTCATAAGAATATCCAAAAGCCTTTCTGAGCTTTGCACATTCTTCCGTTGTATACTGCTCCACCTTCCTGTTCGGAATCTTCAGATCCTTCAGCTCCACCATATGCTGATCCAGCCATTCGCCATACGGCTGTCTCTTCGCATAGTATTCTTTCAGCTCATCATCGTTGATGATCCTTTGTCCGATTGTATCCACCACCAGCATTTTCCCCGGATGAATTCTTCCTTTCTCCAGGATCTGGTCCTCCCGGATATCCTCTAACACACCGACCTCGGAGGCCAGATAAAGGTGATGGTCTTTTGTAATATAGTATCTCGAAGGGCGGAGACCGTTCCGGTCCAGTACTGCGCCGAGAATGTCTCCGTCACTGAACATGACCGATGCCGGACCGTCCCACGGTTCCATCATGGTCGCATAATACTGATAGAAATCTTTCTTCGCCTGTGTCAGTGTATCATTGTTTGCCCATGGCTCCGGGATGACAGACATGACCGCAAGAGGCAGATCCATACCATTCATCACAAGAAATTCCAGCGCATTATCCAGCATCGCGGAATCAGAACCGCTCCGGTCCACTACCGGCAGAATCTTGTGAAGCTTGCCCTCAAAATACGTGGAGGACATGTTTTCCTCTCTTGCCAGCATCTTATCCGCATTGCCCTGAATGGTATTAATTTCTCCGTTATGCACAATAAACCGATATGGATGGGCCCTCTGCCAGCTCGGCTCCGTATTGGTGCTGAACCGGGAGTGTACCAGTGCAATCGAGGACTGATACCGCTCATCCTGCAGATCCGTGAAAAAGGTGCGAAGCTGTCCTACGAGAAACATCCCTTTGTACACGATCGTCCTGCTGGAAAGAGAGACCACATAGGTTTCTGTTGTGCTCTGCTCAAACTCTCTCCTTACAACGTAAAGCCTGCGGTCAAAGTCCAGCCCCTTTTCTACATCCTCCGGCTTTGCCACGAATCCCTGCATAATTTTCGGCATGCAGTCTTTTGCTTTCTTTCCGAGTACTTCCGGGCAGACCGGGACTTCCCGCCACCCAAGAAAGGTAAGTCCTTCTTTTTTCACGATGGTCTCAAACATTTTCCGGGCCTGGTTTCTCCTTAGTTCATTCTGCGGGAAGAAAAACATCCCGATTCCGTACTCCCGTTCTTCCCCGATATCGATCTGTGCTTTTTTACATGCTTCGCGGAAAAAAGAATGGGAAATCTGAAGCAGAATTCCGACTCCGTCTCCGGTCTTTCCTTCTGCGTCTTTCCCCGCCCGGTGTTCAAGATTTTCCACAATCTCAAGCGCCTGACTGACTACCTGGTGTGTCTTTTTTCCCTTTATATTTACGACTGCGCCGATTCCGCAGTTATCGTGCTCCAGCATCGGGCAGTACAATCCTTGTTTTCCTTTCATCTGATTCTTCCTTTCGCTTCGTTTCTATTTCTGATGCTCTGCCGCCGCTTTGACAAAGCCCGCAAACAGCGGATGCGGACGATTCGGCCTGGATTTGAATTCCGGATGAGCCTGGGTTCCGATATAAAACGGATGATCTGTGATCTCAATCATTTCCACAATCCGTTTGTCCGGTGACAGTCCTGCCAGATGAAGCCCTGCCTTTTCCAGCACTTCCCTGTAATCGTTATTGACTTCATAACGATGTCTGTGCCGCTCGGAAATCTCTGTTTTGCCATAGAGCGCACAGCTTCTGGAATGTTCATCCAGTACGCATGGATATGCACCAAGACGGAGTGTTCCGCCGATGTTTTCCACATCTTTCTGATCCGGCATCAGCGCAATCAGCGGATGCAGCGTCTCCGGATGGAACTCGATACTGTCCGCATCGTGATAGCCGACCACATACCGGGCAAAGGCAACGATCGCCATCTGCATGCCCAGGCAGATACCAAGATACGGGATATTCTCTCTTCTCGCATAGTCCGCCGCAAGAATCATTCCCTCCGTACCACGCTTTCCGAATCCGCCCGGTACGAGAATTCCGTCCACGCCTCCAAGCTTCTCCTCCAGGTTTTCCTCTGTAATCTCCTCCGAGTCCGTCCATCTAAACTGAATATCCGCATGGCAGCTGATTCCGCCGTGCTTCAATGCTTCCACCACACTGAGGTAGGCATCGTGAAGCTGGGTATATTTTCCTACGATGGCAATCTCGACTTCCTGCTTTGGATGACGGAGCGCTTCGGTCATTTCGATCCAGTCCTGAAGATCCGGCTTTCTGTCTTCCAGATGCAGGCGTTTTAAAACCGCCTGTGCCAGATGCTCTTTTTCCATGGCAAGCGGCGCTTCATAGAGATAGTCCACATCCAGGTTCTGAAGAACATTTTCTGACGGCACATTACAGAAGAGTGCGATTTTGTCCCGCATCTCCTGCGGTACCGGATACTCGGAACGGCAGACCAGAATGTCCGGCCAGATTCCAAGCCGCTGCAGTTCCTTAACGCTTGCCTGAGTCGGTTTCGTCTTCATTTCTCCGGATGCTTTCAGATACGGAATCAGCGTTACATGGATGAGGATCGCATTCTCCTTTCCCACATCATGCTGGAACTGTCGGATCGCCTCCAGGAACGGCTGGCTTTCGATATCCCCTACAGTGCCTCCCACCTCAATGATGGCGATCCGGTCCTCTCCCGGATCTTTTGCCCGGTAAAAACGTTCTTTGATCTCATTTGTAATATGCGGAATCACCTGAACAGTGCCTCCGCCGTAATCTCCGTGACGCTCTTTATTTAGCACAGACCAGTAAATCTTTCCGGAGGTGACATTGGAATTCTTATCCAGACTCTCGTCAATGAACCGCTCATAATGTCCCAGATCCAGATCCGTCTCCGTTCCGTCATCCGTCACAAACACTTCCCCGTGCTGGATCGGATTCATGGTTCCCGGGTCTACATTGATATACGGGTCAAATTTCTGCATGGTCACCTGATATCCCCTTGCTTTTAACAGCCTTCCAAGTGACGCTGCCGTGATTCCTTTCCCCAGTCCGGATACCACTCCGCCTGTTACAAATACATATTTTACCATTCTTTCTGTTACCTCCTTACGACTTTCCTCCATCCGGCAGGATGGAATTTCAAATAAAAAAGGGGGCAAAAGTGCCCGAAACCGCTTTCGTCCTGCGTTTCTTTATCGACACCTTTGCCGCCTTTATTGCCATATGCTCTTTTCTTTTTTTATTATTCCATTACTATACTCTAATTTTCTTCGTTTGTAAATCCCTTTTTTTCGCTTTCCGAAGGAACCGGATAGTGGTTGTCAAAACATGCTTTACAAATCCCCAGATCTCCTACCATTGTCTGCAGGTCCTCAATTTTCATGTATCCGAGGGAATCTGCACCGATAATTTCACGGATTTCTTCTGTTGTATGGTCCGCCGCAATGAGCTGCTCATTGGACGGTACATCCGTTCCGTAATAACATGGATACAGAAACGGAGGGGCGCTGATGCGTACATGAACCTCTTTTGCCCCTGCCTTTTTCAGCATCTGAATCAGGTTGGCCATCGTGGTCCCCCGAACGATGGAATCATCCACCAGTACAATCCGTTTATCCTTTACAACAGATTCCAGAACGTTCAATTTCAGCTTGACACTGGATTCTCTTTCTTTCTGTGTCGGTTTGATAAAGGTCCTTCCGATATAGCTGTTTTTATAAAAGGCGATTTCGAATGGAAGTCCTGCCTCCATGGCATATCCTTTTGCTGCCGTAAGTCCGGATTCCGGAACACCGGTCACAAGATCCGCATCCACAGGCCACGCTTTTGCCAGGGCCCGTCCGGAACGGATTCTGGCATCATAGATTTTAATGCCGTCCATCTCACTGTCCAGACGCGCAAAATAGATGTATTCAAAAATACAGTGTGCCCGCTCCTTCTGCTGCAGTTCCTTATTGGACGTGATGCCTTTTTCCGTAATTGCAACCATCTCTCCCGGCTCAATGTCCCGGATAAACTCTGCTCCTACGGATGCAAGGGCACAGCTCTCCGATGCGACAATGTAAGCATTGTTCCTCTTTCCGATACAGAGCGGTTTCAGACCGAACGGATCTCTCACGGCGATCAGTTTTCTCGGGCTCATCACGACAAGAGCATATCCACCCCGGATCCGTCTTGCTGTATGGAGAACAGCCTCCTCCACATTTCTGGTATGGACTCTCTCGCGCGCAATATAATATGCAATCATCTCGGAATCTGTCGTTGTATGGAAAATGGCACCTCCGTATACGAGTTCTTCTTTCAGACTTGCAGCATTGACCAGATTTCCATTATGCGCAAGAGCCAGCGTCCCCTTGATATAATTCAAAACAAGAGGCTGTGCATTCTCTCTTGTAGAGCCTCCCGTTGTTGAATACCGGACATGTCCGATTCCAAGATTTCCATGGAGAGATGACAGCGTATCCGGCTTAAATACCTCGCTGACAAGTCCAAGATCCTTATGATATGCGATGTTTCCCCTGTCTCCTTTTGTATCGGATACAACGATACCGCAGGATTCCTGTCCTCTGTGCTGCAGAGAACAGAGCCCGTAATAAACCGATGACGCAACATCATTCCCGTCAAAATCGTAAATGCCGAACACACCGCACTCTTCTCTGACTCCGGTTTCCTGATACTGATCATATTGTAAACATGTCTTCATTTTCCTTCCTCCGTCCATTGATCTCATCATCTTGTAATAGAAAAAACAAAGTGGTTATTACCTACCGCGTTCATATTAAGACATTTTAATGGTCTTTTTCGGTTTTGCAAGGGTTTTTTTCTTTTTTTATTATTTTTCAAAAAAAGGATTGACAGATTTCTTGTTTTGTGTTTATACTACACAGCATAAAGCAAAGGCGCTTTGGACATTGTCCGAAGTGCCTTTTTCTGTTGTATGGATCCGCGGATTCATGCATGATTTCTTCAGGAAATGAAAGGAGCAGTCTCTATATGATGAAAGAAGTATCAAAAACCATACCGGAACTTTACGGAAGTCTTGTATTCAATGACAAAGTCATGCGCGAACGTCTTCCAAAAGACACCTACAAGGCACTTCACAAAACCATACAGAACGGAACACACCTGGAGCTTGATGTGGCAAATACCGTTGCCGCTGCCATGAAAGAATGGGCCATCGAGCACGGCGCAACCCATTTTACCCACTGGTTCCAGCCGATGACCGGATTTACAGCGGAAAAGCATGACAGCTTTATTTCCCCGGTGGGCGGCGGACAGGTCATCATGGAGTTTTCCGGGAAAGAACTGATCAAAGGAGAACCGGATGCATCCAGCTTCCCTTCCGGCGGCCTGCGTGCCACCTTCGAGGCAAGAGGATATACCGCCTGGGACCCGACTTCCCCTGCTTTTATCAAGGACGGCTCTCTCTATATTCCGACTGCCTTTTGTTCCTACAATGGTGAAGCCCTGGATAAGAAAACTCCTCTGCTTCGCTCCATGGAAGCTCTGAACAAGGAGGCATTGAAAGTTCTTCATCTTCTTGGCAATACAAAAGTGAAAAAAGTCGATACGACCATCGGGTCCGAGCAGGAATACTTTCTGGTAGACAAGGATCTTTATAAAAAACGGAAGGACCTGCTTTTCTGCGGACGGACGCTGATCGGCGCTCCGGCTCCGAAAGGACAGGAAATGGAAGATCACTACTTCGGTGTCTTAAAACCGAAGGTGGCTGCCTATATGCATGATCTGGACGAAGAGCTCTGGAAACTCGGTGTTCCAGTCAAGACGAAGCACAACGAAGTCGCACCGGCACAGCACGAACTTGCACCGGTATTCGATACAGCAAACGTGGCGGTCGACCACAACCAGCTGACCATGGAAATGATGAAAAAAATCGCTGACTCCCATCATCTTGCCTGCCTTCTCCATGAAAAACCATTTGAAGGTGTCAACGGAAGCGGAAAGCATAACAACTGGTCCCTCGTCACGGATTCCGGCGAGAACCTTCTCGATCCCGGGAAAACTCCGGCGGAAAATACACAGTTCCTTGTCTTTTTGATGGCAGTTATCGCGGCTGTGGACGATTACGCAGATCTGATGCGTGTCTCCGTTGCAAGTGCAGGAAATGACCACCGGCTTGGAGCCAACGAAGCGCCTCCGGCCATCGTCTCCATCTTCCTCGGCGATGAACTGACCTCCGTACTGAAATCCATCGAAGAAGGAACCGACTTCCTCAAGCAGAAGCAGATTCTTATGGAGATCGGTGCAAAAGTGCTGCCGCATTTTGCCAAAGACACAACTGACCGGAACCGTACCTCACCGTTTGCCTTTACGGGAAACAAATTTGAGTTCCGTATGCCGGGAAGCGCCCTGTCTGTTGCAGAGCCAAACGTCATCTTAAATACCGCTGTCGCAGAATCTCTGAGCCGGATCTACGAAGTGCTCAAAGACGTCCCGGAAGAACAGATGGAAGAACAGATTCAGGAACTTTTAAAATCCATGATTACGCAGCATAAGCGTATTCTCTTTAACGGAAACGGATACACCGATGAATGGGTGGAAGAAGCGAAAAAGCGCGGGCTTTTCAACCTGAAATCTCTGCCGGACGCTCTGCCGCAGTTTATCGCGGAAAAGAATATTGATCTCTTTATAAAACACAGGATCTTTACAAAAGAAGAGATCTACTCACGGTATGAAATCATTCTGGAAAACTACTCCAAGACGATCCATATCGAGTCTCTGACCATGCAGGACATGGTGAAAAAAGACTTCACACCGGCACTTTTTGCCTATGTATCCGATGTGACAAAGGAAGCGCTCGACAAACGGAAACTCCTTCCGTCCCTGTCTGCGTCCTACGAAGAAAAAATCGTCCAGACGCTGACCGAATCTTCCGAACATATCGTACTTGCTCTGGCCGCTCTCACCGAGGACACAAAAAAGGCAGAACAGATGGAGGAACCACTTGAGACCGCACGCTATTATCATGATTCAATTCTGAAAGACATGGATACCCTCCGTGCCTCCGTGGATCAGGCTGAAGCCATCATTCCGGGGAGTTACCTGCCATATCCAACTTACGACGAGTTGCTCTTTTCTTTACGATAGGCAGCGCTGGTTCCCCGGGATAATATCTTTTCCTACAAAAGCGCAGGATGCTGTAGCTGCATCCTGCGCGACCCTCTTTCTATATTCTTTTTGCGATTTCCCTGTTGATCCGGTTTCTAAGAGCGATCATGTAATGATCCGATTTCGGGAAGCGCTTGAATGTCAAAGGCTCCGCCAGATCTTCTTCGATACACTCCATGACAAAATCACGTCCTGCCAGGGATTCCAGCAGTTCACATGCCCGCATGTCCTGAAGTGCCTCTTCGTGCACCATCATACGGATGGATTCTTCCGGATGCCGGTCCTCTCCCGGATATACAAGGAACGCATCCCCGGACGGGAATGCTCCGCCTGCATCCGTCACCTGATACGGATTGATCTTCTCAAGTGAGAACTGGCTGTTGTAGAAGTTGTATCCCCAGTGAAGAATTCCGATGATTTTGTATTTATAGAGCTGCAGCCCGTAGATCCGGTTTCTGAGAGACGGCATGGACATAAACCGGTTGCTCACTTCATAGAACTGTCCTACACAGTAGTAGGTCCACATGTCGGTCAGTCCGTGCTCCAGGAATTCTTCGATCTCATTATTTCCCGGAATCGGCTTGTCTACAAGACCGTGCTTATAGAACTCATAGCTGGAAAGCGCATCAAAGGTGTGGAATCCGTCCAGCAGTCCCTCGATCGACTCTTTCGCGGCCCTGTAGCTCTCCAGATGCTCCTCTCTTGGCTCATCGGACAGATGGAAGTACGTCACCTTGTCAATGCCCCATTCTTTAAGCTTCTGGGTCAGCTGAGGGAGCAGTGCATGGAGGAACTTCGTATACTCTCCGACTGCCGGCGTATGCCATCCGAAAATCTGTTTTTCCTCGCCGTCCACTATTGCCACAACTTTTGGCGCGTATTTTGCTCCCCACTGGGAGAACAGGTGGCACATCTCAAAATACTCGATCCCGCAGGACTGACAGAGGTCAACCCACTGTTTCACCCGGTCAAATCCAAAGACATATTCCCCGTTTTCCACCTTGACATCCAGAAGCTGGGTCGTCGTACGCTCAGCTCCGACCGCCGTATCCAGGGCCGGTGTAAAGAGCGGAGTAAGAATCATATTGCAGCCCCGTTTCACATACTCGTGAAGGTAATTTTCAATAATCTCCCAATGTTCCTCTGAGAATACCGGCACATGGTAATAGTCGGCCAGACAGTCCAGGTAAAACCATTCCGTATGCATGATCTTTTGTTTTGGAAGCACGGCATCATAGATAGTCACTTCGGTTTGTGCACTTACAAGCGTCTCTCCGTCTTTCTCCAAACTTACCGTGATCGGATACATTCCTGCTTTCACTTCTTCTGTGATCTCGATGTCGATCCAGATACTTCTCCATTTCTGCGGATAGATATCCACTTCATCGTCCTTCAGTTCCCGCAGAAGATCCGGGTATACGCCGGAATCCGTTCTCAGATAATTATCATCCACGATCGGTCCGCAGGTTCTTCCCACCGGAACCGTTTCCACCTTACGCACATGAATCTGATCTTTCAGTTCTGAGTCAATCCGCACTTTCACCCGGTTTTTCATAAATCCGGTGCAGGTACAGGCTGCCTGAAAGGACACCGTCTCCCCTTTCAGTCCGGTCAGCTTCATACACTCCGGCCGGTAAACCGGTCTCTCATCCGGAAATACTTTTTCCAGAGAGCTTACAAGCCTCATCTCATAAATTGTCTCTTGCTTTATCATTGCTTTCCCTCCATGACTATAATGTTCTTCTATTACTATACTGTTTCCCTGGAAGGGTTAGCAAATTGAAATTACAAATATACGGGGTCTTTTATAGTTTATTTCTATCAATCACACCATAGCCGATTCCGACGTCCTCCCCTGTCATCACAAGCTGTTTCACAGCTCTCTGCAGGCTTGTCTGTTCCGGATAGTTTTCTTTATCTTCCCGGATTTCGCCAAATACCCTTTCCTCCGCCTGGCGGAAAGGATAGATGATCTTTTCCACCTCAAACCGGTTCTGGAATTTTAGAATGTTGCTCTGCGATTTTAAGAGTTTCTGAAGCTTCGGCGAGAGCAGCCACGATTCACAGTCATACATCGTATATTCCGGTCCGAAAAAGCGGTCTGCCTCCGCAAATGATTTTCCGCATTCCTCATCCAGAAGCGACTCTCCTTCCGGAATGTGCACATGCAGAACCTTATTCTCCGGATCCGGCTCAAACTGAAGTCTTCCAAGCCGGAAAATTTTCATCTGCAACGTGAGCGACAGCCAGCGTTCTTCCACAATACCCGGAATTCCCTTCGTTTTCATGCACCGCCTGTACCAGATCGTAAGATCATAAAAGGTATCAAAATAAACGCGGTCGGAAATCCCTTTCTCCATAAATGCCGGGTACAGATCGCATGCCAGACGCAGGTACAGACAGAGATAGAACTGTTCTTTGTCCTTCCTTTTATCTGCTTCCTCAAAAAATGTCTTTGTATCCTCGTAAAATAAATTCTTCCAGTTCTGATAAACTGTCTCCGTCATCGGAAAGGATCCCGCACAGTTCCTTCCCTCCTCCGGAAGCTGAATCTTCTCCATCAATGTTTCCAGCTCCATCATCTGACTCCTCTCTTTTCGTATCTTCTCTTCAATCCGGTCCGCAAGTTTTTCTGCATCCGGCAGTTCCTTCGGATCACAGCACCAGTATTTCTCATGATCCGCGTCCTTCATTCCCTCAATCAAAATCACATCCGCCTCAGGAAAAAATGCGGTCAGTTCTTCCAGTTTCGTACCTCTTTGATTTTTCACAAGCTGATATTTTCCGGAAGAAAAAACTGCGGATGCATAGGCACCTGCCTGATAGTGCCTCCAGCTGTCCGTTCCTTCCCGGTCCGCCTCAAAGTCATGGCCGTCATGCTTTATGGCCGCAACCTGAAAGCCTCTTCCGGTGAGAATCCGGATGAGTGATTCCATCAGCGTTGTCTTCCCGGAATTTTTCTCCCCGGCTATTCCAAAGAGCACCGGATGCCCTGCTATATTCTGATATACCATACCTGTTCTCCCTTTTCAATCCGCTCTCTGCCTTTCTCGATTTTTACCAGACAGTTGCAGCCATTCATGGAACTTAAAATCCCTGATTTTTCTTTATCCTGAGGAATGGTAATTCTGCCGTACTCTTCTTTTCCTCTGATGTAGCGGTCCGTTTTACACGCTTTCTGAAATGCTGTCATCAAGATTCCCTGCTCTTCTTTTGGAAGCAGTTCCTCACATCCAGAAAGACATGCTTCCGCATATCTTACAAAGAGCTCCATATGAACTGCCGCCGCAAATGGATTGCCGGAAAGGCTTACGACCAGCGTCCCCTGTAAGACGGAACATGCTGTCGGGGAACCTGGCTTTACGAGAACACGTTCAAACAGGAAGTCTGCTCCTTCCTGTTTCAGGACATCCTTTACCAGATCTTTTTCCCCCACAGAGACTCCGCCCGTCGTCACAACCAGATCGGCGCAGCCGGCCGCTTTTCTCAGGCTTGTCCGAATAGTTTCCTCCTCATCCGGTATTTCTTCTGCCAGCACAACTTCTCCTCCAAGCTCCCGAATCCGCTCTGCAATCATGAACAAACTGGAGTCGTAAATCTGTCCGGGACGAAGCGTTTTTCCCGGGAAGCACAGTTCATTCCCGGTGGTCAGTACCGCAATTTTCACTTTCTTACTCACCCGGACGGTATGGTACCCCGCTGCAGACGCGATTCCGATTCGGATGGCATCGAGCCTGATCCCTTTTTCAAGCAGAAGGTCTCCCGCCCGGAAGTCCTCTCCTGCCGGGCAGTAATTGTCGTATGCATTCTGGCTTTTTCTTATTTGTACTTTCCGTTCTCCACCGTCAGTCTCTTCCTGTTTGACAACAGTATCCGCCCCATTTGGAATCGGTGCCCCGGTCATGATCCGCGCTGCTTCCCCCGGCCTGATTTCCCGCTTCGGATATTCTCCCGCCCACAGTTTTTCCACAACCCGCAGGCAGACCGGCGTCTCTTTTCCGGCATCCCGGATATCTTCCGCACGGAGGGCATACCCATCATAGGGAGATCTTGGAAACGGAGGATTGTCCTGCCAGGCCCGGATCTCTTCAGCAAGAATTCTCCCTCCCGCATCCATCAGGCTGACTTCCTCTGTTTTTTCTTCCCTTACAGCCACTTTTTTTATCAGTTCCTGTGCTTCATTCACTGTCACTGTTTTCCCGTCCATCGTTCCTCCTTTGAAGTCTTCGATATTCCTGCTCTGTATTCAGATTGACGAGCTTTTTCAGCTGTTTTGTCCCGTCGAGAAACGTATATTCCTTCGCTTCTTCTGTCTCAAACAGGCTCTTCATTCTGTAATTTCCCGCTGTGCGCTGCCGTTCCATAACGGGAATCATTGCTTTTGTATAGATACCCGGGAACGGTTCCGGCCCTTTTTCTGTCCGGTAAAATACCGGACGTCCACTCCTCTCATATTCCCGGATCAGCGTTTCTGCCATCTCCTCATCAAGGCCAAAGGTATCGCACGGTACAACAAACAGAGCATCCTGAGGGCACAGCAAAAGACCGCTCATGATCCCTCCAAGCGGTCCTGCTTCCTCATAGAAATCCGTTATCCATCCGGCACTCCCCACAGTCTCTTCTGGAATCTCAGCCACCGAAATATAAAAATTCTCCAGAGACCGGAGTATTTCCATTGTCCAGAGGGACAGATACTTACCTTGATACTGCAGATAGAGTTTCTGCCGTCCGCCCATCCTTTTTCCTCTTCCTCCCGCCAGAATGTATCCGGCCAGATCGGTTCTCTGTTTGCTCATCTATTCTCTCTCCAGTGTAATCACATCCAGACAGCAGACGGACACACACGCCGGCTCCCGCCCTTCTTTCAGCCGCTCAATGCAGCCGTCACATTTCGCTGCTTTTTTATTTTCATCCAGAAAAATCACATGATCCGGACATGCCTTTTCACATGCTCCGCAGCCGATGCACTTCTCCTTGTCGACCAGAATCCATCCGTATTCCTGATCCCGGTAAAGCGCACCTGACGGACATACCTCTGCGCATGCTCCGCAATGAGTGCAGCCCGGACAGATCTCATAAGAAAATCCCTTCTCCTCATCTGTCACCTTCCGGATCGTCCGAAAACTTCTTGCATGAATCTCTTCTGCACCATGATGTGCGTCCAGACATGCCGTATGGCACGCATAACATCCGACGCATCCTGCGGCATTAAACTTCAGTCGATACGGCATTTTCTGTCACCTCCGCCTGCTTTTCTATTTTACAGAAATAGCTTTTATATCCCGGGAAACCAGTATAGGGATCAAGATAGTTCCGGTCAATCAGATTGTTCGCTTCCCCTTTTTTATTTCCATGATAAATATAAACTATACCCGGATTTCCAGTAATGGAATACACAGCAGTTCCCTTCATTTCTCCGGCCGGAGAGGTCACTTTCACCGGATCTCCGTCTGCGATTCCGTAAGTCTTTCCGTCATCCGGATGAATCTCCACCATCGGGTTCGTTTCCAGACCAGAAAGCCACGGAAGCCGGTACATTCTCGCATGGAAAAACTGCGGTTTTCTGGATCCGGTATTTAAAATCAGCGGATACTCCTTCCGGTCCACCTGATCCTGTTCCCGGAAATCCTTGTAGACAGGCAGCGGATCATATCCTCTGCTTTCCTTATATTTCTCAAGTACCAGTGAGGAAAATTCCACCTTCCCGGACGGCGTATGAAACGGCTCATCCTCGTAAGTCCGTTCCCTCGGCGGAAAAATTACTTTCCCTCTCATTCCGGCCGGATGGCTGCGGAGATCCTCCAGCGTCAGCCCCGACGGTTCCAGAATATAATTCATGTAGGATTCGTAGCCTCCAGTCAGCACTTTATCTTTCAACTGCATTCTTCGTGCCAGTTCCATAATGATTTCAATATCATTTTTCGCCTCTCCGACAGGCTCCACTGCCCGCTGATTCAGCGCAAACATTCCTCCCCGAAGCGACTTGACCTCCTCACGCTCAAATGTGGTGCAGGCAGGCAGTACCAGATCCGCCATTTTGGAAGAGTCCGACCAGAACAGCTCCGTATTGACATAAAAATCCAGCGTTCCAAGTGCTTTCTGCAGATGCTCCGGCTGCGGCCACATCCGGTGATTCAGTCCCATGGCAAAGACTGCCTTCAAAGGATACGGATCCTCCTCCAGGATATAGTCCGCAAGTCTTGTGCACTGGGCCTCCTGACAAGGCAGATCGAACCACACCGGAAAATCCTTCTCCCCGATGGCCTCTTCTTCGTTATAACGAATGACTTTTCCAAACTCGTTGCACGGTGATGCAGGCCCCGGCCTCGAGCGGTTTCCTCCCTCTATATCATAATTTCCCGTCAGCGCAATCAGACAGAACACCGCCCGGTAGTTCTGAAAACCATTGATATGATGGACAATCGTAGAAACCGAAAACTGGATTCCCGAAGGCTTGTTGCCGGCATAGAGCCTTGCCGCCTCCCGGATCAGATCCGCGTCCGCCCCGGTAATCTCCTGTACCTTCTCCGGTGGAAACTTCCGAACATAATTCTTATATTCCTCAAACCCATGTACATACTTTTCCACGAACTCTTTGTCGTAAAGATTCTCCTCAATAATCACATGGGCCATCGCAAGGGCAAGCGCTCCATCCGTCCCCGGCGTGATCTTCAGATGAATATCCGCCTCCTTCACAGTCACTGTATTACGCGGATCCACCGCAATGATCTTCACACCCCGCTCCTTTAAACTCCGGTACATCTTTCCCATCGGTGTATTAGAATGGAACAGATTGCTCGTCCAAAGCAAAAGCGTCTTCGTATGGGCCAGATCCGGAAAACAGATCCCGTTTCCGTAAACCGACTTCCACGCCAGATCCGAAGCCTGAAAGCAGGTACTTGATTCCGTACAGAAATTCGGACTTTCAAACGCATTTGCGAAGCGCAGAAGCGCAGGCCTGTACCACTTTGGGTAACCCGCATAAAATACCACAGATTTTGCCCCGTACTGCTCCTTCACCCGGTTCAGATTCTCCACAATCAGATCATACGCTTCTTCCCAGGAAATCCGCTCAAACTCTCCGCTTCCCCTCTCCCCGACGCGCTTCATCGGATACAGGATCCGCTCCTCATTATAAAGGTACTGCTTTGACGCCGCTCCCTTAGAACAAAGTCCCCGGCTCTTTCCATTCTCCACACGGCCCTCAACGGAAACAACCTTTCCATCCTCCACATAAACATCCATCGGACACCCGGTCGAACAAATCCCACAGAAAATCTGCTTTTTCTCCATAAACGCTCCGCTGCCTCCTCCCAAACAAACTTCATAGTACGTCTATTATACGTCGGTACACTTCGGAGTGTAAAATAAGGTTTGTCTATCAGTTTATAGTTTTTTTCTATTATGCATCATCGGGGACGTGTTCCGGTGTTTCGGAACCTGTCCCCGATGAAAAAAATCTAAAAAAATAAGTTTTCCCTTATTTTAAGCGGGTTTCCAGCGTTTTTTGTTCGTTTACGTCGTGTACCTATGCATCGGAACGCGTCCCTATGATCCTGTCATGTGATATACTCTTACTATAGTATAATCAAAGTTAAGTTCAGACCTGAAGGAGGATTTTAAATGAAAAAAGCAGAAATTATTGTGGACAGGCATTTTCTTATCGGGGACGTCGACAAACGGATCTTTGGATCTTTTATTGAGCATCTTGGGCGTGCTGTATACGAGGGAATCTATCAGCCCGGGAGTCCTTTTGCAGATACAGACGGAATGCGTACCGATGTGTTGGAACTGGTTCGTGAACTTCAGGTTCCTGTCGTGCGGTATCCTGGCGGAAATTTTGTATCCGGTTATCACTGGGAAGACGGTGTAGGTCCGAAGGATCTGCGTCCGGCCCGGCCGGATCCGGCATGGCAGGTCATCGAGACAAATGCGTTTGGACTAAATGAATTCGTGACCTGGGCACAGAAAGCGGATACGGAAGTTATGATGGCAGTCAATCTGGGAACAAGAGGTCCTGAAGATGCCAAAAATCTTCTGGAATATTGTAATTTTGAAAGTGGCACATATTACAGCGATCTTCGAAAAAAACATGGGTACGAAAAGCCTCATCATATCAAACTCTGGTGCCTGGGAAATGAAATGGACGGGCCATGGCAGATCGGTCACAAGACAGCTGTGGAGTATGGACGTACCGCCGAAGAAACCGGACGAATGATGAAAATGCTGGATCCTTCTATTGAAACTGTTGCCTGCGGAAGTTCCAATCTTGAAATGCCGACCTTTGGCTCCTGGGAAGAAACCGTGCTGGATCTGTGCTATGATCAGGTAGATTATCTGTCCCTGCATCAATATTATGGGAACGCAAATGGTGACACTGCAGATTTCCTCGCCAGCAGCGTAGGCATGGATCAATTTATTTCATCTGTAATCTCAATTTGCGACTGCGTCAAAGCCAAAAAGCGAACGAATAAACAGATCAATCTTTCCTTTGACGAGTGGAATGTCTGGTACCACTCCAATGACGCCGACGCAAAACTTCCAAAATGGAGCAAAGCCCCGCATCAGCTGGAGGATATTTACAATTTTGAAGACGCATTGCTCGTTGGAAGCATGCTTATTACTTTACTCCGCCACGCAGATCGTGTAAAAATTGCCTGTCTGGCGCAGTTGGTTAATGTCATCGCCCCAATCATGACATCTGATACCGGTGCATGGAGACAAACCATTTTCTATCCATTTTTCTACACAAGCCGATACGGCCGTGGTACAGTCATGAATACCATTGTGGAAGCCCCTGTATATGAAAGCAGAACATATGGCGATGCTTCTTACCTGGATTCTGTACTCATATGGAATCAGGAAAACGACGAACTTACACTCTTTGCAGTGAACAAAAGCCTGGAAGAAGATCTCGAAATTTCCTGTGATCTGCGCCAGTTTACTGAATACCGGATCGTTGACCACAAGATTCTCACACACGAAAATTTAAAAGCAGTCAACACAGAAGATCACCCTCTGGAAGTTACACCAGTCTCCGGCCAAAACGCAGCACTCGATTCCGGAAACCTCACCGCCCTCTTCCCAAAACACAGCTGGCAGATGATCCGAATGTGCAAAAAATAATATTTTGGGGACGTGTTCCGGCGTTTCGGAACCTGTCCCCGATGAAAAAAATTTGACAATCCCGTTTTTGCCTTATTTTACGCGGGTTTCGAGCATTTTTTGCTCATTTACGTCGTGTACCTGTGCATCGGAACACGTCCCCAATGTTTTACAATGAAAAAAAGAGTTCTGATTAATCAGAACTCTTTTATACGTGGGTTAGAGGATTCGAACCCCCGACCTTTTGGTCCGTAGCCAAACGCTCTATCCAGCTGAGCTAAACCCACACAATGTAGAATTGTCTTTGTTGCTTTGGTTATCTGTTGTCCTCAGCAACAAAAATAATTCTACACGATGTTTTCGTATTTGTCAACACTTTTTTTACATTTCAGTCTTATTTTTATCTATATTTTACCTTCGCCTCTGTTTCTATTTCAGAAGTTCTCCTACGAACGTTCTGACCTCCTCCATCTGTACCGGCTGAAGTGCAGATTTGATGCTGATAACAGGCTCTACGATTTCCATGTTTTTCATGGATTCAACGATAGCTTTCATATGCTTTCCGGCCATCGGTGCCCAGGTTCCGTTTTCCAGAAGTCCGATTTTCTTGTTCTGCACGTTGAGTGCTTTCATGTCATTGAGAAAATGCTCTATCGGCGCGAACAGACCTGCATTGTAAGTCGGGGCTGCCACAACGATTCGGTTGTACCGGAATGCTTCTGCGATCAGATAAGAGCAGTCCGTCACGGAAGCATCGTACATCTTGATGTTTTTCATTCCCTGCTCCGCAATCTCTGCTGCCAGAACTTCTGCCGCGTTTTCTGTATTTCCATACATGGATCCGTAAACAATGAGGACGCCGTCTTCTTCTGCTTCATATCTGCTCCACTGGTCGTATTTCTCTAAGAGAAGTTCCAGATCATTTCTCCATACCGGTCCGTGAAGCGGACAGATCATGGCGATATCAAGTCCGGCTGCCTTTTTCAGGAGTGCCTGTACCTGCGGGCCGTATTTACCGACAATATTTGTATAATATCTCCTTGCGTCCTCCATCCAGACGGCGTCAAAGAAGATCTCATCATCAAAGAGTGTTCCATTTAATGCACCGAATGTTCCAAACGCATCTGCAGAGAACAGAATTTTCTCCTTTGATTCGTATGTAACCATAACTTCCGGCCAGTGTACCATCGGTGCAGTCACAAAATTCAGCTCATGCTCTCCTAAAGACAGCTTGTCTCCTTCTTTTACGAGGAGGGTGTTTTCTGCCTTTGTTCCGGAGTAAAACTGTCCGATCATCTGCATGGTTTTTGCATTTCCGACAACAGTAACTTCCGGATATTTCTCAATGATTGCCACAATATTTGCACAGTGATCCGGCTCCATGTGCTGAACAACAAGATAATCGAGTGTCCGTCCATCCAGAACCGCTTCCACATTTTCCATAAATCTCTCTGCAACTGAGCTGTCTGCTGTATCCATCAGTGCTGTTTTCTCATCCAGAATCACATAAGAATTGTAGGAAACTCCTCTTGGAACCGGGAACATATTTTCAAACTTGGCGATCCTTCTGTCATTTGCTCCTACCCAATGAATTCCATCTGTTACTTTTCTAGTACAATGCATGTTTCACTCTTCCTTTCTCTTTATTCTGCTTTTTTCTTTTTATCCACATTGATATTCCATTTGCCGATTACCTGGCTGACATTATATACTGTCATAAATGCCTGAAATTCCGACTTGTGTAGATAATTTAACAGCTGCTTATATTCATTTGGCGTCATAATCGTGACAAGTTCTGTCTTCTCCTGCCCGTCATAGCCGCCGCGCGCTTTATAAATGGTTACGCCGCGCTTCAATTCCTGCATGATGTATCTTTGTATTTCCTCATATTCATCAGAGAGAATACAGATCTTCTTCCTCTTATTGAATCCATCAATAAAGTAATCCACCGCGATTCCGTTGGCATAAGTACCCAGTATGCTGACAATCAGTGTTCCCACATCATACACAAAAATGGATGTAAATGCAGTAACCAGCCCGCTGACCGTCACCGCCTTTCCAATCTCCGCATGTGTGTACTTGCTGATAATCTTGGCAACGACATCCAGTCCGCCTGATGAGGCATTTGCATTGAACAAAATTGCCTGTCCAAGTGCGATAATCAGAATATATGCTACCAGATCATATACGCTGTTGCCTGTAAGGGATTCCGTCACCGGAACAATCTGCTCAAATACCCATAAAAATACCGGAAGAAGAAGCGAGGTATAAATCGTCTTTGCTCCAAATTCTTTTCCGATAAAGATAAATCCTGCAATCAGCAGTACCACGTTCAAAATAAAGGTAATTGTAGACATCTGCATATGCAGAAGCTCAGCGAGTACCATCGCCAGACCGGATACGCTTCCTACGACAATCTTGCTTGGCACCATGAAAAAATATACCGCAGCCGAAACAATCAGCATTGCCACTGTTATCAGCAGCCCTTCTTTTACAATTCCTTGTTTCCCCATTTGTTTTTTCCTCTCTTATTTCGTCTGACATTTACTTCTATATTATAGCAATCTTACTTTGATTTACAACAGCAATTTCCTGTTTTTTTGTTCTTTCTTCCGTACGTATGACAGCCATGTGAATATGGTCTTCCCACTTCCCATTAATCTTTAAATATTCCCGGAAATACCCTTCCTTTTCATAGCCGCACTTCTCCAGCACCCGCAGGGAAGCAAGGTTTTCGGGCATCACGTCAGCCTCCATCCTGTGAAGACGAAGCTCCTCAAAACCGATCCTTGTCCCTTCCCGGGCAGCCTCGGTTCCAAATCCTTCTCCCTGACGTAACCGGTCAATTCGATAGCCGATTACACCTGAACAGAGACTTCCGTACTGGATCTGGCTGAGGCTCAATGTCCCGACCACCTTGTGCGGTTTCCCCTTTTCAAAAAGGTAAAAGGAATACCATTCTCCTTTTTTTGCTTTTTCTCTTTGAATATCCAGCCAGATCTCCTGAAACTCCGGAAGAAAAAATTCCTCCGGCCG
>MHCFR00700__coassemble_533_pt1 | contig 32204 bp, 31 predicted proteins | sample MHCFR00700__metabat2_high_PE_025 | metagenome-assembled genome bin MHCFR00700
ATCCGTTCTTTTAAAAGCCAAAAGTTATCCCCACAATTCACAACTTTTTCTGTGGAAAGTGGGGATAACTTTTGAAAACAACGCTATTTTACCCTTTTTTCATAATTTAAGTGTGGAAAACGATTTTGGCCCTATTTTCCATTTTTTTACAATTTATTACAAATTTGTGCATTTTGCTGATTCGCAATTTTTTCTCTCCGCGCCTGCTTAGAAAATCCGGCGCACTGTCAAAATACTCGTGTATGTTGCGGATGAAATTCCAATCCCATGTGCAGGATCCTGTGCGTTGACAATCTGACCGTCTCCCACATAGATTCCGACGTGACCATTATAACAGATGATATCTCCCGGCTGCGCCTCGGAATAGGAGACCTCGTATCCTGCGCTTCTCTGAGCCGAGGATGTCCTCGGAAGAGAAACGCCAAAATGGGCATAGACTGACTGGACAAAACCGGAACAGTCCGCTCCGTTTGTCAGGCTTGTCCCTCCCCACACATAGGGATTCCCGATAAACTGACAGGCATAATCCACAACAGCCTGCCTCTGCGCCTGTTTTCTTTCGGCTTCTTCTCTTGCCCTCTGCTCTGCTTCTGCCTGAAGCCTTGCCGCCTCCTCTTCTTTTGTCTCTCCGTAGGAAAATGTAACCTCTGTTCCGTTCTTCAGCGCCTCCGCTTCCATCTGGCGTATCTTCTGCTGCGCCTGTCCTGCATCCATCAGATATTCCGACCGGATAAACCCGGTAATATTTCCGGACTGAACTGCCGTCCACTCTCCAACCGGTCCCTTCAATGTTACTGCATTTCCCGGATAAAGCTTTCCGGTCCAGTCACTGTCATCAGATGTGGCGCTTCTGACATAAATATAATCAGAAGAAATATTAACAAAGCCTGTATCTTCGTATTTCCCGTTCTGTTCCCTTACAACAAATTCTCCGTTTTTTTCTGTTTCTTCTATTATAATAGAAGATGCCTGATCCTCTGTCTTTTGTACCTTTCTGAGCAGTCCATCTGCATTGACTGCCGGATTTCCTGTCTGAACCGGAAGTTCAGCGGCCTTTGCATGGATCCCGGAGCCTGCTCCGAAAATACCGACAAAGGCAGCCAGTATCAGTCCCTTTTTGAAATAACTATGCATGGCATAATCCTCCTTTTATGATAGTTATGTATATTTTCTTTCATATTTATTACATTTTTGTTACAAATATTACGTTTTGTATTCTAACATATTTCATTTTTTTGTCAAGGCACTTTCCTTTCTATATTCACTTTCAGTTATATTTTTTCTTGACAAAATCCGTGAAATTTTTTATTATAAATATAATAATTATTATCATTATTAATCGAAGGGAGGGTTTTTGTTGACAGCATTGAAATACAGCAGGCAGCGAGAATCGATTAAGGACTACCTGATGCATACAAATGCGCACCCGACTGCGGATATGGTTTACCTCCATGTCAAAGAACAGTTTCCTAATATCAGTCTTGGAACGGTATACCGGAATCTAAATCTTCTTTCTGACATGGGAGAGATTATTAAGATATCGACTCCGGACGGAGCAGACCGGTTTGACGGACGCACTGTTCCCCACTATCATTTTTTCTGCACCGAATGTGGATGTATGGAAGATATGAACATGGAATGCATGAAACAGATTGACCAGCTTGCCAATGAAGCATTTGACGGTATTGTAGAATCACATACCATTACCTTTTATGGAAAATGCAGCCGGTGTCTTCATAAGCATTCGGAAGCTGCCGCCATATAATTATGAATAATTCATGAATTCCAAAATAGGAATTGACAAGCACACGGAAAAGTGCTATATTGATATCAGTAATTATTACTGATTTTTAACTAAGGAAACAAAAAAAACGAAAAGGAGATATGTGTTATGAAAAAATGGGTATGTACAGTATGTGGTTATGTTTATGAAGGAGAAAATCCGCCGGCAGAATGTCCTCAGTGCCATGTTCCTGCAGATAAATTCCAGGAAATGGCAGGAGAAAGAACATGGGCTGCTGAGCACGTAGTAGGTGTTGCTCAGGGTGTCAGCGAAGACATCATCGCTGATTTAAGAGCAAACTTCGAGGGAGAATGCTCCGAAGTAGGTATGTACCTTGCAATGGCAAGAGTTGCTCATAGAGAAGGATATCCGGAGATCGGATTATACTGGGAGAAAGCAGCATGGGAAGAAGCAGAACACGCTGCTAAATTCGCAGAATTATTAGGTGAAGTCGTTACAGACAGCACAAAGAAAAATCTTGAGATGAGAGTAGAAGCTGAAAACGGCGCTACAGCTGGTAAATTTGACCTTGCTAAACGTGCAAAAGCTGCTAACCTTGATGCAATCCATGACACAGTTCATGAGATGGCAAGAGACGAAGCTCGTCACGGAAAAGCATTCGAAGGACTTCTCAAGAGATACTTCAGCTAAGATACACCCAATATTCAGGAATTTAGGAGACGGTTCTTATGAATCGTCTCCTTTTTTCAAAGCCTTCCCCGCTTCACAGCGGAAAGATTGTTCTTTCAGATTAACTGTGCTATAGTAGGGATAACAAGTAATTTGTCATTAAAAGGAGGAAAAAAAGATGTCAAAATACGAAGGAACCAAAACAGAACAGAACCTGATGGCTGCATTTTCCGGTGAGTCTCAGGCAAGAAACAAATACACATTTTATGCTTCCCAGGCAAAAAAGGCCGGATATGTTCAGATTGCAAATATCTTTGAGGAGACAGCAAATCAGGAGAAAGAACACGCAAAAATGTGGTTCAAAGAGTTCCACGGCATCGGTGATGTAGCAGAAAATTTAAAAGACGCTGCTGCCGGCGAAAACTATGAGTGGACAGAAATGTACAAAACCATGGCTGAAGAAGCAAGAGCAGAAGGATTTGATGAGCTTGCTGCAAAATTCGAACTTGTTGCACAGGTAGAGGCCGCTCACGAGAAACGTTACAATAAGATTCTTGCTACATTCGAAGCAGGAAATACTTTCAAAGGAGACGCTCCTCTTGGATGGAAATGCAACAACTGTGGATATATCTATGAAGGCGAAGAGGCTCCGGAAGTCTGCCCGGTATGTGCTCATCCGAAGGCTTATTTTGAAAGAAAAGTAGAAAACTACTAAAATTTACTGATTGGAATCTGACAGGCACACGGGAGTGTGCCTGTTTTTATCAAAGGGGGCCGGAATCTATGGATATTCAGGATTTTTACATTTTTCAGACTACAGCCCGTGAGGGGAGCATCACCAGGGCAGCAAAGCTCTTGTATATGACTCCTCAGGGCTTAAGTAAAATTATTAAAAACATGGAAAACGAACTGGACTGTACGCTCATCGACCGTTCCCCGCAGGGCATCCGGCTGACCGAAAGCGGAGAATGTTTTCTTCATCACTCTTTTTCCGTTACCGCTGAATACGGGAGCCTGAAAAAAGAGCTTTTGAATATCCGCCAGAGAAATCACGGCATTGTCGATCTGCTTTCCTCCTATGGAATTCTCCGCCTTGTCACTCCGGATTGTATTATGGCATTTCAAAAGCGTTATCCGGAAATCCAGTTTTCTTACCGGGAATACCCGGATCTTCAGACAGAGCGCCTGTTTCTGGAGAAGAATGGAAATGTTGCGTTTTCCATTGCCGATTTTGAGGATGGCCTCTATGATATCACAGAAATGGAAAGCTTTCCTGTATGCCTTCTTGTCAACGAGTCCCATCCTTTAAGCCGGAGAAAAAGCGTCACCATCGAGGACTTGAAAGGCGAGCCTTTATATATAGAAAGCGGACAGTTTAAGATTCATCATCTGATCGTGGACAGATGCCGAAAGGCCGGATTTGAACCGAATATTGTCTTTGAAACGAGCGGCTTCAGCCTCTGCCATAAAATGGTAAAGGCGAATAAAGGGGTATCTGTGACAGTCGATTTTGTCTTCGAGGACATGAAATCCCAGGGACTTTGCCTTATCCCGTTTTCTGACGATACCTACGAATGGAAAATCTGTATGCTGACCCGCCGCGGGGAGCCGGTCAGTGAAGCTGTCACATTATTCTGCAACCATGTCATGGACTGGATGCGGGAAATTAAACTGGGGCATCTATCCAGGTAGTTGATGCCCCTCAATAAAACGCTTCTGCTTTTCTTCTTTTTCTACAATTTTCTCCAAAATATTCTCCTGTTTTTCATTTCCATTTTGTTAAATTTTCCTGCTCTTATAAACAATTTCAATTGATTTCAACAATTATTTCCTTTTTCTATTTCTCACCATTCTTCCTCTGCCTTATACTTTTACCACAGAAGTTACACATTCAAAGGAGGAAGAAAAAATGAACGTAAAAAATGAAGTAAGTGTAAGCAAAGTGCGCAAAGACGCTGAGGACTACTATAGAAACGGGTACTTCTGCTGCGAAGCTGTTATGGCATCTGTAAGAGACAATTTCGAGCTTGATGTTCCGAAGGAGGTCATTGCAATGTCTTCCGGTATGTCCGTAGGAGCAGGACGTTCCGGCTGTATGTGTGGCGCATTAAACGGTGGCATCCTTGCTCTTGGCATGCTTTTCGGAAGAACAGAGCCAAACGGACCGAAGGATCCAAAGGTTGTAAAATGTATGGAACTGACAAACGAACTTCACAGCTGGTTCCGTGAAGCAAACGGAAAACACTCTGTATGCTGCCGTGTCCTGACAAAAGAATTTGACATGGGCAAGGGCGAACACAAAGAGCAGTGCATCTATTTCACCGGACTCTGTGCCGGAAAAGTAGCTGAGATCGTTGTACGCGAACTTGGACTTACAAACACAGACGAACAGACAGCTTAAGTGAGGTTCCAGCAATGAAAAACGTAATCAAAAAAGTACCCGTACCTTTGAGCGGGGTCATGCTTGGTCTTGCCGCCCTCGGTAATCTTCTGCAGAGCTATTCCGAGGGAGTCCGCTATTTCTGCGGTGTTCTCGCAGGGCTCCTTCTGATCCTGCTTGTCCTGAAACTGATTCTGTTTCCGGGCATGATCAAAGAGGATATGAAAAATCCGATCATGGCAAGTGTTGCTGCCACCTTCCCTATGGCGCTCATGCTTTTGAGTACTTATGTAAAGCCTTTTATCGGAAATGCAGCATTTGTGATCTGGATTCTGGCAATCCTGCTTCACATCGTAATGATCCTGTATTTTACAGTAATTTTTATCGTGAAGCTTCAGATGCCAAAAGTATTTGCAAGTTACTATATCGTTTATGTAGGAATTGCAGTTGCATCAGTTACAGCTCCGGCATTCGGCCGGCTGACCATCGGAGCGGCCGCTTTCTGGTTCGGCCTGATTTCACTTGTTGTACTGCTGATTCTTGTTACATACCGGTACATCAATTTTAAGGAAATTCCGGAACCTGCAAAGCCGCTGATCTGTATCTATGCGGCGCCTGCAAGCCTTTGTATCGCAGGTTATACCCAGTCGGTAGAGACAAAATCCTATGGACTGCTCATCGGACTGATGATCGTGGCAGCAATCCTGTATGTGTTCTCGCTTGTTAAAGCAGTGACATACCTGAAGCTTCCATTCTATCCGTCCTATGCATCCTTCACTTTCCCGTTTGTCATCAGTGCCATCGCGATGAAACAGGCTTCCGCCTGCCTGATGAACATGGGAAGACCAATCTCTTTCCTCTCCTACGTGGTGACGATTGAGACCGTGATCGCAGTCCTGTTTGTTGCCTATGTCTTTATCCGGTTTATGGGATTCTTATTCGCAGGAAAGAAATAAGACACAGAAAAAAGGAAGAAATCATCCGCGATTTCTTCCTTTTCTTTTTACATCACTCTCTGATAAATCCGTTTCACCGGCAGATACAGGATGCTGACCGCCACAGCCATAAAGACTGCATTGAATACGGTTGCCGGAATCGAAGCGGTGGATGCTGCCACTGCCGCGCCGATACCGCTTCCTGTGAGAACCAGTCCAAGGATTCCCATTCCCCACTCAATGAAAATATTTAAAACTGCGTAGACAATACTGCAGATCACAGCGCCCTGGTACTCCTTTTTCTGATCACCGTCTGCTCTTTTTCGGAACCATGCGAACAGCGCTCCCACCAGAAGACATTTCACAATCGTCTCCACAAATACCTGCGGGATGGACTGTACATATCCATTGAGGAGGTCAAAAATAACAAGCCCTGCTGTTCCGGTGACGGCCCCTTTCCTGCCGCCCTGAAGAAGCATCCCCAGTACCACAAATACGTGTCCAAAGTGGATAAACGGTGTTCCGACCACCGCCGGAACCGGAATCCGGAACGCCTGAATCCCAAGGAATGTAATCGCCGTAAAAAAGGCCATACTTACTATCGTCTTGATTTTCCGGTCATTCATTTCTTATACCGCCTTTGTCCTTCTTATCTCTTTCGTAATCAACCCGCTCTTTAAGAGAACCGGGCGGACCGCATTGTAAAGCAGTCCGGCAAGCACAATTGATACGACCGCATTGATCAGTGTCGCCGCCCCGTTGATCTTGGCCAGTGTCTCCGCCATCTGCTGCGGCTGTCCGAGAATATACTGCTTATAAAAATACCCCACAACAGGATCTGCGATCACATTAAATCCAAGCCCTGCCACACACGCCAGTGTGCTCCATTTCATCACATACTTTTTATCGGTACTGTCGTTGATCTTGGCGATTCTGTGCGCAACAAGACCGACAATCAGTCCAATCATGAATTTCAGCACGAATGTCTTCGGTGCTCCTACAATATAAATCGGATCCAGGAGGTCTCCGATTGTCATGCCGACTGCTCCGGCCAGTCCTCCGTAACCGCCGCCAAGGATCAGCGCCGCCAGCGCGCAAAATGCATTTCCCGCATGAATCGACGTCGCATCGCCGCCCGGAATCGGAATCTTTATCTGCAAAAACGCAAATGCTACATAACACAATGCCGCGAAAATCGCGGTCTGCGCAAGTTTAGTTGTTGTCTGATGTCTCTGATTCATAATTCTGCCCTCTTTCCTCTGTTTCTTGCCTCATATTATCACCAAACTGGATTCTTTAAAACATCCAGTTTTATTATTTTTAACCAGTCCAGTTGTGGATTTTAAATATTTTCTGTTCAAATCTTTATTTTTCTTTCGCAATTTTACTATTGATTTTTTGGAATATCGGATATAATATTAGCATATAGATTACGTAGTATTGAAAACTACATGTTGTTTTGCCAGCATGTTCAGACAGGAGGTAGTTTTATGAATAGACATAGCAGACATTTAAAAGATCCAGGAAGCGCCATTACACATTTTATCGGAATGCTGATGGCTATTTTTGCGGCAGTTCCGCTGCTGATCAAGGCTGCACGGGAGCCGGACCATATTTATCTGATTTCCCTGAGTATTTACGCACTCAGCCTGATCTTATTGTATGCGGCGAGCACCACCTACCATACGTTTGATCTCTCTGAGAGGGCAAATACGATTCTCAAAAAAATTGACCACATGATGATATTCGTCCTGATTGCCGGAAGCTACACCCCGATCTGCCTGATTACGTTAAAAGGGCGGACAGGAACCATCCTTCTTGCTCTCGTGTGGGGCATCGCCATTGTCGGAATTATCCTGAAAGCCTTCTGGGTATTCTGTCCGAAATGGGTTTCTTCCGTTCTCTATATCGGAATGGGCTGGACCTGTGTTCTTGCTTTCACTCAGATTTTAAATGCCCTTTCCCCGGCAGCATTCGGATGGCTTCTTGCGGGCGGTATCATTTATACAATCGGCGGTGTCATCTATGCACTGAAGCTTCCGATTTTCAACAACCGCCACAAAAATTTCGGTTCCCATGAGATTTTCCATCTCTTCGTGATGGGCGGAAGCATGTGCCACTTTATCGTGATGTACGCTTTCGTACTGTAATAACCTTACCGCAATAACCTGATCGCAAAATAAAAGACCATGCATGACGCACAGTCTTCTCACCCGGCTCTGATCCGATATCAGGCCGGGGTTTCTTTTTGATTTTCAATCAGTTTTTCCTTTTCTTTTCGTGTCAGGTGTTTGATCTCATATTCCCGCCTCATCGCCTCTTCTTTTGAAGAGAAGCTCTCATAGTAGGCAAGTACAACCGGGCGCCTCGTCTTCGTGTATCTGGCGCCTCTGCCGTCGTTGTGGGCCTTCAGACGCTTTGTCAGATCGTTGGTCCATCCGGTATAGAGTGTACCGTCGCTGCACTTCAGAATATAAGTATAATTTTTCTGGATCGTTTCTTTCTTCTCCTCCATGTTTCCTCCTAAAAAGGTGAATATGCTCCCTCTTTAAACCGCTTCAAAAGAATAACCGCCGCCACTGCAGCGATGACTTCTCCGGCCGGAAAAGATATCCACACCCCTGCAGGTCCGAAAACGCGGGACAGCAAAAATGCACACGGAATCGTGATGACAAACTGCCGCAAGAGTGAAATTACAAGAGAATGCTTTCCTTCTCCTATCGACTCAAAAACTCCGGAATAAATCACACCGATAGTGGAAACCAGAAATCCAAGGCAGATAATCCGAAGCGCCGTAATTCCCGCCTGCAGAAGAGACTCTTCCGCATCAAACAGCGCGAAAATCTGTCCCGGAACAGTAAGCGACAGCACCGTACCGATCAGCATAATACATCCTGCGGATAACAGGCTGTACCGGATAATGCTTCTCACCCGCTCTTTTTCTCCCGCTCCATAATTATAGCCGATCAGCGGCCTCATTCCCTGCACAATTCCATTCGCCGGCATATAAATGAAAGTCTGAAGCTTATAGTAAACTCCCAGAACCGCCACATACACATCCGAAAATCCTCCCAGAATCCGGTTAAGCACACTGACCAGAACCGATGGCAGCGTCAGCATAATACTGGATGGAATTCCTACACTGTAAATCTGCCGGATCATTGCCTTATCCAGCTTCAGATACTTCGGATGAATCTGAACGGCAAACCGCCGTCTCTTATATACGACAATATAGAGCAGAAACGCCGTAATCTGGCCGATAACCGTAGCGTATGCCGCGCCTTTTACTCCCATGGCCGGGCAGCCAAAAAGTCCGAAAATCATAATCGGATCCAGAATGATATTGATGACCGCCCCGGTCGCAAGAAGAATCATCGTAATCTTCATCTCACCGATTCCCTGAAAAATCTTCTCAAAGGCAATCTGCAAAAGGCACCCAAAGGACAGACACAGTACAATATAAGTATAATCGCACGCCAGATCCACAATCACTTCATTTTTTGTGAACATCGCAAGAAACGGTTTTGTGACAAGCAGTCCAAGAATTACAAATAAAATACAGTGAATCACCGTCAGCGCAATTCCGATAGTCGCAGCCCTATTCGCTTTCTCCTGCCTTCCGGCCCCAAGATGAATCGCAATGGCCGAACTGATTCCGACTCCGATTCCGACCGCCACCGATGTCACCACGTTCTGCAGCGGATACGCAAGAGAAACCGCCGTCAAAGCGTCCGTTCCAAGCCTTGATACATAAATACTGTCGACAATATTATACAGCGACTGAATCAGCATGGAAAGCATCATAGGGACCGACATGGACATCAGAAGCGGAAATACCTTTCCGGTCTTCATAAACTCATTCGTCTTTTCCATTTTCTCTCTCCTTCTTCCACAGAATAAAAAAGACCATATGCCTGTTTAATTCTGAAACAGGAAAACCATATGATCTTTGCTTTGCTTTTCAATTTTGATCAATTTATGTTATCACACCAGGGCAGAACTGTCAAACATATTTTCTCCGACAGAATTTGACAATAGTTATCAAATGATTCCGCCGTTTGCAATCATTTCTACTCCGCCAGAAACATCCCGTATTCTTTCGGCACATGTAATATGCCATCGGAAGTATGTTGAAGTAAAATATTTTTAATTTCCTGCTTAGGCACATTCCGCAACGGCATCATGCTGGATAACGAATAAATGTATTCAACCATATCGTCTACTTCCGTCACTTGCAGCGAATCCACATATTCTAATTTCTCAACTTTTGAGAAAACTTTTCCTAGTATTTCGGACCCATTTTGAAGTGTGAAATTTTTATTTATGCTGTCTTCAACCCCATATTCAGAAAATAATTTCGTGAGATATTCTGTAATCCCATGTTCTCCATAAGTAGCGCAATAAAATTTTCCACCCTTTTTTAACACGCGCCTTACCTCTGTCAACGCTCTATGTAAATCCGGCACATGATACAGCATCATATTGGCAATTACGATGTCAAATGTTTCGTTCCCAAACGGTACATCCTGAATATCAATAACCTGGTATTCAACATTATCATGGATGCCGACAGTTTCTTTGGAAACCTTGACCATACCGGCAGAAAAATCGGAAAGTACCAATTTTGAGCAGGAAGCAATCATTGCTTCTTTGTCTTTCCACATATCTCCTGTTCCGCATCCCAATTCTAACACTTTCATCCCATCAGAAATTTCATAATTGGAAAAGATCCAGTTTCCAAACCCCATTTTATTCGTTGAATACTTGTCGTGAATAGAAATTCTGATATTTAGATTTGTTTCCGTTGCATATTGCTGTTTTACGACCGCTGCATCATTTAACTTACTCATTGCCACCTCTTCGACTCCTTTCCCTCTGGCAGTATAAGTTGATTTTAGCATATTTATTTCTCTTAGTCATACACGTTTTCAGAGTTTTCACGAGAGAGGATTGTAGAGATTCTGCTCTCCTTTGACTATAAAAATTTACAAGAAATAGGTTGAATTTATCCTACTTTTGGATGTAATAAAAGTAACAAAAGCAAAGGAGGTTTCCCTATGAATATCAATACAAACAATCTGGTCTCCATTACAGAGGCAAACCAGAATTTCTCTAAAGTAGCCCGCCTTGTAGATGAGAACGGCACAGTAGTCATCCTGAAAAACAATGTTCCCCGTTATCTGGTTATGGAGTTTTCGTCAGCTGAACAGGAGCAGCTTGCTGATGATGAGGATGTCATGTCCATTTCCCGGCGCTTGATTGAAAAGAATCGCCAGGCTTATGAGGTGCTTGCCAAATGATACAGCTCCTATAAAAAACCCAGGGGCACTCTCTCTGTCAGAGCCGCCCCTGGATGCTATTCACTTAAATATTGTAACGGATCAACCGGCTGTCCGTCTTTACGGAATTCGAAGTAAAGATTGCAGCCTTCTACGCTGTAATATCTGGTCGGTTCTGCCAGATAGCCAAGTACGGTTTTGGCTTCCACACTGTCTCCGGTCTTTACCTGAACGTTCTGGAGCTGTCCGTAGATCGCCTCATATCCGTTTCCCATGTCTACTGTAACCGTCGTTCCTTCCTGCGGAGTCTTGTCGATGGATTTGACAATTCCTTTTCCTGCGGAAATAACCTGATCATTGACTGCGCCTCCAATAATCAAAGCCGGATTGTATTTATATTCTTCCAATGTTGCGAAGTATACAGTCTTATCCATACTGTAGTTCATCAGCACTGCTCCGCTGACCGGCCAGATCAGCTTGTCCTCTTCACTGAAATTGATCTCGCTTCCGCCTCCTGCCGTTTCTGCTGTATCAATGGAACCGGTATCCGGAACTGTGATATCCGCACTCTGATCGGTTGCTGTACCGTTGTTCTGAGACGACAGGCCGCCGGACGCAGTACCGTTATCTGCCGCATCTGTGCCGGAGGATGCAGGATCCTCTGCCTCTTCAGAAATACCGCTGCCGGAAAAATCAGAGACTCCTTCTTCTGTCACATCGTCTGTAGATTCATTGATTACATCCCCCGCATCTGCGCTCTGGTATTCTTCCAGCTCCTGACGGCTTTCCTCCTCAATCTTTGCCATCTCATTTTTAACATTGCTTTTGTATTGCTGAAATGTATAGACACCCGTCAGAACTACTGCTGCCGCCATGCAGACTGCCAGCCCGATTTTTGCTCCCCGACGTTTTTTAGGAGCGCGCTTATTGTTGTTCATCTTCATCACCTCTGGCATTATCTTTGCCAGAAACCAGGAAGCTTATTCTGTGTCTTTCAAAATTTCCGCAACTTCTTTTAAGACAGTTCCTTCAAAAAAATAATTCAGAATCTCTTTGTAGTCTTTTCCCTCTTTCGCCATGGATTCGGCCATATTCTGGCTCATTCCAAGTCCATGGCCGATACCCTGAGTGATGACGGTCGTTTTCTTATTTTCTTCTTTCAATGTATAGCAGGACGAAGCAAGCTCCCACCGGTCCCGGAACGTATCTCCATCCATTGTCTTTTCTCCCTGCCTGATCTCCAGCACATATCCGGCGCTGTCCTGCTTTGTGATTTCATACCCGGTTCCATCGATTTCTTTTGACTGAAACGCATCCTCCGCATCCTTGTCTTCCGCACAGTCTACACTTTTCAGGTACGGATACTGATCCGTTCCGAGTGCTTCTTTCGCATCTCTTGTCTTTCCATTTGTCAGACGGCAGTACGGTGTATATGCCGGATGATCCTCATAGACAAGAATTCTTTCTTTCGTCTCATTCCACGCTTTTGAAAGCTTCTCATAATATTCCTGCATATGGCTCTTCCACTCTTTTTCCATTTCGTCCACTGTATAAAAATGATCGGTAAAAACAAGTTCTTCTCCTTCTTTTTGCTCTGTCATCTTTTTGTAGATCCCGGTCCGCACAATGACCGCCTGCGCTTTGATCGTCTCTATATCCATCTCCATCGAGATCTCTTTTGCCAGCATGCCCATTCCATACGCGTCCAGAGACATGGTCAAAAGCCTGTCATCTTCCCCGCTTTGCACCATTACTTCTGTTTCCTCCTGCCGTGGAGGCGCCAGGCGCATCGGCCCGTTGATAAAAATCGTGATTACATATGGCAGCGCAATCAGAAGAAACAAAATACAGCCATATTTTTTCCATTTCCGAAGCATAAAAAACCCTCCCATACAACGTATGAGAGGATTTTTATTCTTATTCCTGTCCTTTTTGCAGGCGAATTATGCATCAACCTTAATGTGGTCCAGATGCCAGATGTCATCTACGTATTCCTGAATCGTTCTGTCAGAAGAGAATTTGCCGCAGCATGCAACATTCATGAGCGCTTTCTTAGCCCATCCTTCTCTGTCTTTATATGCTTCTTCCACACGTTTCTGTGCGTCTGCATAAGAACGGAAGTCTTTCAGAATGAAGTATCTGTCCGCACGTTCCTGACCGTGTGTGTTGACAAGTGAATCGTAGAGATCTCTGTACATCTCCCTGTCTCCATTGGAGTACGTTCCGTCGATCAGCTGATCAACGACTCGTTTGATGTCCCAGTCATTAAAGTAAATATCTGCCGGATTGTATCCGCCGTTGTTCTCAAAGTTGATAACCTCATCGGATGAAAGTCCGAAGATAAATGCATTTTCAATTCCAACTTCTTCAACGATCTCTACATTGGCACCATCCATGGTTCCAAGAGTCGGAGCACCATTAAGCATAAATTTCATGTTTCCGGTACCGGATGCCTCTTTGGATGCTGTGGAAATCTGTTCGCTGACATCTGCTGCCGCAAAGATGATCTCTGCATTGGATACACGATAATCTTCGATAAATACAACTTTGATCTTTCCGTTGATGCTCTTGTCATTGTTGATGACATCCGCAACAGAATTGATCAGCTTGATTGTCTCCTTGGCACGGACATATCCTGCCGCTGCCTTTGCGCCGAAGATAAACGTTCTCGGATAGAAATACATCTCCGGGTGATCTTTGATCTGATTGTACAGGTACATCACATGAAGAATATTCAAAAACTGACGTTTGTATTCATGGAGACGTTTTACCTGCACATCAAAAATCGATCTCGGATCCACTTCAATTCCATTATATTTCTTAATATATTCTGCCAGGCGCAGCTTGTTCTGGTATTTAATCTCACGGAATTCCGCAAGCGCTTTTGGATCATCCACATATTTTTTCAGCCTGCTCATCTGAGACAAGTCGGTAATCCACCCATCTCCGATGCGCTTTGTCACCCAGTCTGCAAGGAGCGGATTTCCATGCATGAGGAATCTTCTCTGGGTAATTCCGTTTGTTTTATTATTGAATTTCTCCGGCATCATGTCGTAGAAATCTTTCAGCTCCTCATGTTTGAGAATCTCTGTGTGAAGTCTTGCCACACCGTTTACAGAATATCCCGCTACAATGGCAAGATGTGCCATCTTCACCTGACCGTCGCGGATGATAGCCATTCTGGCAACTCTTCCTTCATCCCCCGGATATCTGGAGCGGACCTGTTCAATAAATCTGCGGTCGATTTCCTGAATAATCTGATAAATACGCGGAAGGAGTCTGGAGAACAGATCAACCGGCCATTTTTCCAGGGCCTCCGCCATAATTGTATGATTCGTATAGGCAACTGTCTTTGTCGTCACATCCCATGCTTCATCCCACTCGAGTCCTTCCTGGTCAATCAGGAGATGCATCAGTTCTGCAACTGCCAGTGTCGGATGGGTATCATTCATCTGAATGGTTACTTTCTCATGAAGTTTGCGGACATCGTCATGTTTCTTCTTATACCGTACCAGCAGCGCCTGAAGACTGGCAGAGATGAAGAAATACTGCTGTTTCAGACGTAATTCTTTTCCTGCATAGTGGTCATCACAAGGATAAAGCACATCTACAATCATCTTTGCCAGATTTTCCTGTTCCACCGCATGTCTGTAATCACCGCGGTTAAACGCGTCCAGATGGAAGTCCGTAATTGCTTCCGCATCCCAGATTCTCAGTGTATTGACTACATGATTTCCGTATCCGATAATCGGCATATCATACGGTACAGCAAGAACAGAGCTGTAGTTTTCCTGAATGAAATTGTTCCGTTTCGTCACAGGGTCGTATTCGATTCGTACATCTCCTCCGAAACGGACTTCTTTTGCGTACTCATCACGGCGAATCTCAAACGGGTTGCCGTCCTTGAGCCAGTTGTCCGGTACTTCCACCTGATATCCGTTCTCGATTTTCTGCTTGAACATGCCGTAACGGTAACGGATTCCGCAACCGTAGGCCGGATACCCCAGTGTCGCAAGGGAATCAAGAAAGCAGGCCGCAAGTCTTCCGAGACCACCATTTCCAAGAGCCGGATCCGGTTCCTCATCCTCTACCGCATTCAGATCGATTCCCATCTCATCCAGCGCTTCTTTGACTTCTTTATAAGCAGTCATATTGATCAGGTTGTTGCCCAGAGCTCTTCCCATCAGGAACTCCATGGACATGTAATATACTGTCTTTGGATCTTCTTTTTCCATTTCTGCCTGCGTCGCAAGCCAGTAATCAATGATCGTCTCTTTTACGGCAAGGGAAACTGCCTGAAAGATCTGCCGTCCGGTTGCTTCTTCGATTGTTTTTCTATAAAGGTTTTTAATATTATTCTTTACTTCCTCTTTAAAAGCTTCTTTCTCAAATCTTTTACTGTACATCTTCCTTTTCCTTCCTGAACATTTTGAATGTCTGATGATTAGTTTTCTTTTGCCACTCCAATCTTAACAGCCTCGCCGTTAATTTTCCACTCTTTTACATAGCCTGCCGGCTCTGTTTTTTCCATGGATACAGCAAGAACATCTTCTGAAATTTCCTGTCGGTTCTCTGCGAAAACAGTTTCTGCTTTCTCACTTCCAGTATATGTTATATGGATCTTGTCTGTCACTTCGAAACCGGCTTCTTTTCTCATCGTCTGGATCTTACTGATGATTTCACGCACAAATCCTTCTTCCAGAAGTTCCGGTGTCAGATTGGTATCCAGAACAACTGTAATTCCATAATCGCTTTCAGATACATATCCTTCTGTCTGTGTCATGTCAATGAGCAGATCCTCTTTTGTAAGAACTACTTCATTTCCATCAACTGTGAATTTTAGTTCGGAATTGCTCTCAAGATCATCCATTGCCTGATTGCCGTCCAGAGTCTCGAGCTCTTTCTTAATACCGCCAAGCAGCTTTCCGTATTTTGGTCCGACTGTCTTTAACTGTGGTTTGAATGTGTAGGTTGTAAATGCCCGGACATCCTCTGTCTGCTCCATTTCTTTTACATTGAGCTCTTCTGTAATGATCTCTCTGTAATATTCCGGAAGTTCCTCCACACCTTTGACAAACATCTTGCCGATAGGCTGACGGTTCTTGATATTAGCCGCATTTCTGCATGCACGGCCCATTACAACGATCTTCAGAACTTCGTCCATGTAGCGCTCCAGTTCCGCGTCGATGTACGCCTCATTTACCTCCGGGAAGTCGCACAGATGAATGCTTTCCGGCGCACTTTGATCAAGACTTCTTACGAGATTCTGATAGATCTCTTCTGTCATGAACGGAATCATCGGAGCCGCCGCTTTTGATACTGTCACAAGCGCTGTATACAGTGTCATATACGCATTGATCTTATCCTGTTCCATTCCTTTTGCCCAGAAACGCTCGCGGCATCTTCTGACATACCAGTTACTCATATCATCTACGAATTCCTGCAGTGCTCTTGCAGTCTCCGGAATCCGGTAATTGGCAAGATTGTCATCTACCGTCTTTACAAGCGTATTGAGTTTGGAAAGAAGCCATTTGTCCATGACGGACAGTTTTTCATATTCCAGTTTATATTTTGTAGCGTCAAACTCATCAATATTCGCATACAGTACGAAAAATGCGTACGTATTCCACAGTGTTCCCATAAATTTACGCTGTCCTTCCTGGACTGCCTTTCCATGGAACCGGTTTGGAAGCCACGGTGCGCTGTTGACATAGAAGTACCAGCGGATCGCGTCGGCTCCGTAAGTTTCAAGAGCCTCAAACGGATCAACCGCGTTTCCTTTGGATTTACTCATCTTCTGGCCGTTTTCATCCTGCACATGTCCAAGAACAATGACGTTCTTATACGGCGCCTTGTTGAAGAGCAGTGTGGAAATCGCCAGCAGAGAGTAAAACCATCCTCTTGTCTGGTCTACCGCTTCGGAGATGAAATCTGCCGGGAACTGCTGCTCAAACAGTTCTTTATTCTCAAACGGATAGTGATGCTGCGCAAACGGCATGGATCCGCTGTCAAACCAGCAGTCGATTACTTCCGGCACACGGTGCATTTCTTTTCCACATTTTGGACATTTAATCGTCACGTCATCGATATATGGACGGTGAAGCTCGATATCGTCCGGACAGTTGTCGGACATTGATTTCAGCTCTTCGATACTTCCAATGGAATGCTGATGTCCACATTCACATTCCCAGATATTCAGCGGAGTTCCCCAGTAACGGTTCCGGCTGATGCCCCAGTCCTGAACGTTTTCCAGCCAGTCGCCAAAACGGCCTTTACCGATGCTTTCCGGAATCCAGTTGATCGTATTATTGTTGCGGATCAGGTCATCTTTGACTTCTGTCATGCGGATAAACCAGGATTCTCTTGCGTAGTAGATCAGCGGAGTGTCGCATCTCCAGCAGTGCGGGTAGCTGTGCTCAAATTTCGGAGCTGAGAAGAGAAGTCCTCTCTTGTCCAGATCCTCAAGAACCATCGGGTCTGCTTTTTTACAGAAGATACCCGCAAACGGTGTCTCCTCTGTCAGTTCTCCCTTTCCGTTTACAAACTGTACAAACGGCATATCATAGCGGCGTCCCACCTTGGCATCGTCTTCACCGAATGCCGGTGCAATGTGAACGACTCCGGTTCCGTCTGTCAGTGTAACATAGGTGTCGCACAACACGTAAAATGCTTTCTTATTCTGCTTTTCTGCTGCCTTTGCAGCTCCTTCATAGAGTGGAATGTATTCTTTGCCTTCCAGCTCTTTTCCTGTATAGCGCTCTACAATTTCATAGGCCTTTTCGCCTTCTTCCTTTGCAAGTCCGCCGAGCACCTGATCAAGAAGTGCCTCTGCCATATAATATACACGTCCGTCAGCTGCATTTACTTTCACATAGGACTCGTCCGGATTTACACAGAGAGCCACGTTGGACGGCAGTGTCCAAGGCGTTGTTGTCCATGCAAGAATATAAGCGTCTTCATCTTTTACCTTGAAGCGCACGATTGCGGAACGCTCTTTTACGTCCTTGTATCCCTGCGCTACTTCCTGCGCGGAAAGCGGTGTTCCGCAGCGCGGGCAGTAAGGAACGATCTTAAATCCTTTGTAAAGAAGTCCTTTCTCCCAGATCTGCTTTAATGCCCACCACTCGGACTCGATAAAATCATTGTCATAGGTAACATACGGATGCTCCATGTCCGCCCAGAAACCAACTGTAGCAGAAAAGTCCTCCCACATACCTTTATATTTCCATACACTCTCTTTACATTTACCGATGAACGGCTCAAGACCATATTCTTCGATCTGATCTTTTCCATCCAGTCCAAGCAGTTTCTCCACTTCAAGTTCTACCGGCAGTCCGTGGGTATCCCATCCTGCTTTTCTCGGAACCATCTTTCCTTTCATCGTCTGATATCTCGGAATCATATCTTTGATAACACGGGTGAGGACATGTCCGATGTGCGGTTTTCCGTTGGCCGTCGGAGGTCCGTCATAGAACGTGTATGTCTCGCCTTCTTTTCTGTTTTCCATGCTTTTTTCAAAAATATGGTTTTCTTCCCAGAATTTTTCTACTTCTTTTTCTCTGTCAACAAATTTCAAATCGGTTGAAACTTTCTGATACATGCTCTTCTCTCCTTTTAGAATTTTTCTAAGAAAAAAAACTCCCGTCCGTAATAGGACGAGAGTATAATCTTTCGCTGTACCACCTGTTACTGCATACATTCATATGCGCTCTTGGTAACGGCAGAATACCGGCAGCGCTTAGTAGGATTCCCGTTCAGCGTCTGCAGCTCGGAAGTGATCTTCAGGCAGGGTCTACTTACACCGGGCTCACACCATCTCCGGCTCGCTGAAGGCTTTTGACATCTGTCTTACTCTCTTCGTCATCGCTTTTTCGATATATTTATGTATGGTCTGTCCCATACTTCGTTTATTATACTTGATAGTTTTCGTATGCGTCAAGTATTTTTACCATCTTTTCCTTCCGCGCCTTCTGCTTCTTCTGGCGGCTCTCTTCATTCTTCTCCGTCTCTGACGCTCCAGACGCTTCTGCCGTCTGCTCGTCCTCAGGAACGATCTCCGTCTTCTTCTGCGGAATACCAGAATCAGAATCACAACTGCCACAATGATTACAGCCGCTGCCGCTGCGATCACGATCCACTGTCTTCCCTCGAATACATTTTTGATGGTGTCCAGAACCGATGCTGTTCCCTGCTCTTCTTTTTCCTTCCGGGCCACGGCTTTCTCATCGACATCCGCTTTTGCTTTGCCGACAGTCTGTCCTTCATACGTCAGATACAGCATGGACTCTCCATTTTCTTCTCCGGTCTCAAACTTCAGGTCTTCCTGGGAAGCGTCAGCCGGAAGACTTACATAAACCGGTTCTGTCTCCGTGACAGTTGCATGTGCTTCTTCCTGTGCCTGCTCCAGAACACTGCTATCTACCTCCTGCCGGGTGAAATTCTCAAACGCGTAATCCAGAATACTTCTTGTATCATCATAAATGTGCTGGCCTCTTGTCTCCATCTCCACGCAGACAAGGTGCATTTTTCCGTTGTCCGCAAGAGTAATCAGCGTATTTCCGGCCTCATCAGTATATCCTGTTTTTCCTCCGACACAGTACTCATAATAATGATCGTTCCAGTTGACCAGCATCTCATGCCTCTGCTGGAATGTCCGGGACTCTGTCTCCAGATTGGTAGGTCCAATCGTATGCTCATATGTCTGCATGATTTCCATGAGCTCAGGATGAGAAAACAGCTCTGACGAAATCAGTGCCATATCATGTGCCGACGTATAATGATTTTCATCCTGCAGGCCGTGCGGATTGACAAAATGCGTATGGGTGGCACCAAGCTCCCCGGCCCGGTCATTCATGGCCGCCACAAACTTTTCATATCCCGTTCCGGTTCCTGAAAGTGTATTGCCGATATTTTCCGCAACCGCGTAGGACACCTCGTTTGCCGATGCCAGGAGTACCCCGTACAGCGCATCCGTCAGGGATATCTCCTCTCCCGGCCGCATCCCGATATAAGCGTCCCCCGGTTCGAGGAAATCCACGCTTTCCTGTGAGATCATCACCCGTCCAGTCTCCAGATCTCCATTTTCCGCCGCCAGAAGTGCTGTCATCACTTTCGTAATACTCGCCGGATAGTGCTCATCATCAATATTCTTTGCATAAAGTACCGCCTTTGTATCGGCATCGATCACAATGGCTGACTTTCCATAGACTGCAGGACCTTCCGGCCAGTTTTCAATCTCATTACTCTGAACCGGAAGCGCATAGGACTGCTTCGCCTCCTCCTCTGCATCCGCCGCACCGACTCCTGATGCGGGCATTGTAACCGCTGCAATACAGAGCAGTCCTGCCAGTATTTTTTTCATTTTTCTTTTCATCATATGTCTCCCCTGTTTTTCTTCGTACCTTATAGTTTACCATATCTTCGGGAAGAAAGTGAAAAAAATCCACTTTTCCATCCACTTTTCTTTTTACACATCCTGATTCCTTTTTTCCACGATATTCACACCGTTTTTCTCCACATGCAAAACTGTCCACCTTATGTGGATAAAGTTGTGGATAACTTTCTTTTTTTCCTCTTTTCTTTCCCCGGTTTATTAGCATCTATCCTTCAGTTTCTCTTAAAAATCGGGCTTTTCCATACTATATCCGCTCTATTTTCTTTTATTCCCTCTTTTCCCTATTATGTGGATAACTTTTTCTTCAATCTGTTTTTTTATCCTCCTTTTTTACCCTTTATCCACTTTCCCGTGTCGAAAACCAACTATTTTTTTCTACGGATTCTCCAAGCTTTATCCAAACGTTTTTGGAACATGTCCACAAAGTTATCCACTCTTTCCACATAGTTATCAACATCCTGTATCTAAAATTTTACTTGACACAAGACTATGATACGATTTTCATAAAATTCAAAGAAAAAAAACACATATTTTTTACTTTTTCTTTCTATACTTAATTATAATACCTGGTTTGCTATTGGAACATCAAAGGGGAGGATTGGTAATGAAATCTTATAGAGCTTTAAAATGGATACAGGGTATATTCATCGTATTCTTTTTTATGGCGTTTTGTATTCTGCTCCGTGCAGAACACTTTTTGTCCACGGAATATTCCATCTTTCTCTTTTCCGGGCTTTTCGGATGCCTTGCGTTTCTGGCTTTCGATCTGATTTCCTGGAACCGTCAGAAAAAGAAAGAACAGCGGCTGTTCCAGCTGGCCCAGACAGATGCTCTGACCCGGCTTCCGAATACCTCCGCACTGAAAAACGAACTCGTAAAGCTTTCTGAAACAGTACTGGAAGATGACATTTCCTGCGCGGTGATTTCTTTTGACAATATCCACCGTCTGAATCGTACTTACGGGCACGAGGCGGGAGATGCTGTATTCCGGGAATTTGCGGATATTCTCCGGGTTTCTGCGGAAAATCTGTGTTTTATCGGCAGAAAAAGCGGTCGTACTTTCCTCGCCATCTTCCGGGAAAACTCCCACGAAAAGACAGAACTGTTTCTGGAAAGGCTGAAACGCGGCGTGGAGATTCACAATGAGACAAACGGACTGTTGCCGATCACCTACCATGCGGAAGCAGCTTACAATGATGAACTTCATTATGTATCTATTTACGATCTGATCAAAATCCGGTCCGGGAAACGACGCCAGCAGGCATAAACAACAGGAAAATGCAAAAATATACCCCGGTCATCCGGTACACACGTGCCGGACGGCCGGGGTTTTGTAAGCCTTTTTATGATTCCCCGTTTTCGTCTTCTATTTCTTTGACGGCATCCTGAAATTCGTCTCTTTCCCGCAAAAATGCGGTATCTTCATCTTCCTTGATCATTTTTAACAACATCTGCTTCATTCTGGATTTGTCCTCAGTCTCCACTTTTTTTGTCTGGATATGCCGGTAAAGCGGAGACTTCTTAAGATCCCACCGCTTTGTTACTGACTTCAGCATCGGCACCAGCACTTTCAGCGTATTCACCCAGTCTTTTTGCGCTGAGTATAACCGAAAATGCGCCACATACGAAGTATACTCCCACTGATCGAAAAGCTTCGATGCATCTCTGGATACATCTGCAATGTACTCCGCGTCTTCAAACCGCTCTTCTTTGATGGCAATTTCCATCAACGTCATGAGTACCGAATGAATCTCCGTCATGGCCATGAGCAGCTTTTCTTCCTCCAGCTTCGCAGCCTCCTGCAGTTTTCCACAATCGATCATCAGATTTGCCTGTACCTGCTTTTTATCCACCGGGCTTTCATCCGGCAGAGCTTCCAGCAGTTCCCATGCCTTATCATACTCTTTCCGTCCCCGGTACCTGGATATCAGCATGGACCGCGCCTGATTCTGTATCCGGGCATCCGTACTCTCGAGTGCTCTCCTGTACAGCGCTTCACACTCCTCCCGGTATTGTTCCGCTTCCTTTACCTTGACATCCATCAATACCGCCCCGTCCAGAAACAGAGCGATATTCAGAATCAGCGGATAGCAGGATGGATATTCCTTCACTTTTTCCATCGCCTCTTCATACGCCTTTTCCACTCCATCCGTATCGCTCACTTCACTCAAATGATTCAAAAACATGGCAATCTCCTGATCTGAGAGTTCCTCTTTAAAAGAAAGCAGCGTATTTAAATCCGTGTCCAGAAGCCTTGCAAGCGCGGGAAGCAGGGTAATGTCCGGGTAGGAAGTTCCTTTCTCCCACTTGTGGACTGCCGGGGCCGTCACTCCAAGATATCCTGCCATCTGCTCCTGCGTCATATGCTTCTCCATTCGTCTTGTTCTTATGATTTCATTGATTTTCATTTTTCTTTTCCCCTTATACGCGCTAACTGCTGTCCGGTTCTGCTTTGATTATATCAATCTGCCGCTGCATAAAGCAATAAACTGCTTTTTAAACTTTGGGTTAAAAAAGAAACCATTGGTTTTTTTCTGAAAAACAGAACACGATTCTCTTTTCTGGAAGTTTCTTCATCTTGACATTCTCTGTTTTTCTATAGTATGATGAATTCAGAAGAATTCGAACATATGTTTGTTTTGTTTGATCACTATTTTCAGGAAAGGAGACGCTTTGTATGAATCAGACCCTGCACAGTCCAGCTCCCGGTCCACATACCACAGAGCGCATTTATGTCAGTGTTTCTTCCGTTTTTGATGCCACCGGCTATATGCAGCCGACAGCCATCACCTGGGCGGACGGCCGTACCTTTCCCATCGAAAGTGTCCGGGACTGCCGGCCTGCATCCGCTTCATCCCGGGGCGACTGTTATACCGTAGTCATTCACGGTCAGGAAAAGCATCTGTTTTTTGAACGTACGGATCCTCTATTTCCAAGCCGTGTCGGAAGATGGTTTGTAGAAAGAAGTGCTTCTGTATAATCTGTTACTCTGAAAAGAAAGAAGGTGACGCAAGATGAAAACCTATCTCGCAATTGATCTGAAATCCTACTATGCATCTGCCGAGTGCGCAGCACGTCATCTCGACCCTTTGACCACCAATCTGGTAGTGGCGGATGAATCCCGCACGGAAAAGACGATCTGCCTTGCTGTCTCCCCTTCTCTGAAGGCATATGGGATTCCCGGCAGGGCACGGCTCTTTGAAGTCATTCAGAAGGTCAAGGAAGTCAATACGCGCCGGCTTCAGGCCGCCATCCAGAGTCATACTGCACTGAATCAAAACGGACGGCCGTCTCTTGGAGAGCCTTCCTTTGACGCAAATGCCTTGAAACAGGACCCGACGCTTACGGTTTCCTATCTGGTTGCCCCTCCCCGTATGGCCTACTATATGGAACTTTCCGCAAAGATTTATTCCATCTATCTGAAATACATTGCCCCGGAGGACATTCATGTCTATTCCATCGATGAAGTCTTTATGGATGTGACCTCCTATCTGGAGCATTATCAGATGTCCGCCCATGACCTTGCCAAAGCAATGATCCGCGAAGTTCTTTACGCCACCGGCATCACCGCCACCGCAGGAATCGGGACCAATCTGTACCTTTGCAAGCTTGCCATGGATATCGTTGCCAAACGCACGCCTCCGGACCCGGACGGCGTCCGGATTGCCGAGCTTGATGAGGCATCTTTCCGGTATCTTCTCTGGGATCATCAGCCGCTTACCGATTTCTGGCAGACAGGTGCCGGTACCGTCAGACGTCTGGAAAAGCACGGGATTCATACGATGGGCGAGCTGGCACGGGCCAGCCTCACAGAAGAAGATATGCTTTACAAGGAATTTGGTATTGATGCGGAAATCCTCATCGATCATGCCTGGGGGATCGAGTCGTGCACCATGCAGGATATTAAATCATACCGCCCTTCGGACAACAGCACAAGTGAGGGCCAGGTGCTCTCCTGCCCTTATGACCATCAGAAAGCCCGGATCGTCGTCCAGGAGATGACAGAAAGTCTCTCCTACCGTCTTCTGGAACAGAATCTGACGACGGATTCTCTGACTCTGGGAATCGGCTATGACCGTGAAAACTGCGACAGCGGCTCATATCACGGAGAAGTTCACATCGATCACTACGGCCGGAAAGTTCCGAAAGGCGCACACGGTGCGATCCGTCTGGATCCTCCGTCCAATCTGGCAGGCAGCCTGATCCAGGCAGCTTCAGAGCTGTTTGAGCAGATCACAGATCCCCGTCTTCTGGTACGCCGTATTACAATCACTGCAAACCGGGTAATGAAAGATGACGGGATCTATCAGCTCAATCTGTTTACCGACACAAAGAAGCTGGAAAAAGAAAAGAAGCTTCAGGAATCCATGCTGGATATCCGGAAGCGTTTCGGGAAAAATGCGGTACTGAAAGGTACCAGCTTTTTAGACGGCGCTACCATGCGGGAGCGCAACGGGCAGATCGGCGGCCACAAGGCCTGATCTGTTTCCGCCATATAAAAAGGAGAAATGTTGCCATGACAGACTATAAAAATTCAGCAGAAGGACGCATCGTCACTGCAAAATATCAGGATATTCTGCATCTTTCCCGTCCGGAACCATCCTACCGGCATCCCCGTATGCCTGTTGCCGGCCGCGCAAAGATCTTCTCACCTTTCGCCGCTCTGCGCGGATACGAAGAGGAAATCGCCGAGGAAGAGTGGAAAAAGAAACGAGTACCGAAAAAACTTCTGTCAGAAGAGAAGTCCCTGCAGATTTCTGCTCTGCTTTCTCATGTAGAAAAGGGAACCCATCTGACAGTCCGTTACTTCAAGGCGGACATGCGCCATTCTGCCACGCCACCTCTTGGAATCTATAAAGAGATTTCAGGAATTGTAACCAGGATTGATTCTGTCTTTCAGAAACTTGTCATCTCTGACGGGGAAACTGAAACAGTGATTTCTTTTGACTCTCTGGCGGAAATAAAGCTTCCGGAATGAGCTGATTTTTTTACTCACCCCGGAAGCTTTCTGCTATTTTAACAAAGCATTACATAAAATGTCTCTTTTTCATGATGAAGCCGCTGATGATTCCTCCAAGAGAAATTACGGCTGCTCCGGCCCAGAGAAGTATATTGCTGCTGTCTCCGGTTTTTGGTGCCTTTGTTCCTGAATCACTTTCAGAACCGGCAGTCTTATTTTGATCCGCAAAGTTTTGATTCTGAGTATCCATTCCTCCGGCATTCTTGTCTCCGCTGTTCTGGTTTCCACCAGTCTGCTGGTTATCCCCGGTCTGCTGATTTCCTCCAGTCTGCTGTCCATCATCTCCTGATGTCTCACTGTAGTCACAATTCAACGAACCAACTGTCAGTGCACCGGATGTAACTCCATCCCGGAACCGGTATACCGGCCTTTGTCCGTTTACAGTATAAGAAGCATCCGCAATGGCAAAGCCTTCATTATTTGCGGAGGTATCCACACCTGACGGCGGAAGCACATGAACAATTTCCGGTGTCCCCGTTCCATTCAGAGTAATCTTTGCTCCTCTATTACCGTAACCGTCATCCGTCATCACCCAAAGAACATTTTCGTAGGTATCATAGTCCAGTGACATGGCACCGCCAAGTTTGGAATCAATATCTGCAATCTGTACAGATGTACCATCTTCATTCAATACATAGGCGTAAATATGTCCGTTATCTTCCAAAGCTACGAAAAATACACCATCAGCGACCGCATCCGGATAGTCTGCCGGGTCAAATGCAGCCCCTGTATTCTGGTCAAACAGTTTTCCTGTTACAGCCGTATCAGAAACCCATTCGACTGCTTCAATTCCCATATTTGCAGATACCTGCGGCAGAGAAGACGTCAAATCCCACTCATTGACTGCTGTCAGGTCTGATCCTTCTGTGTCCGGATCTACCACCAGAATAGAATTATAATTGATTCCCTTCTGACTATTATCACGCTCCGATGCAATATAAACAAGTCCGGCTCCATCTACTGTAATTCCTTCCGCATCCGGCCCGGCAGCAGACGGATCAGATGCATCCTTCTGAAAACGAATCCTCTTTCCTTCTTCAAATCCATTCGCAAAGCTTAATGTGCCGTCTTTTGCAACATCCAGAATCCAGAATTTTCCGGTTCCGTTATCTACCGCATACAACTGTCCTCCAAAAAAGTCAAGTCCTGAAGAATCTTCCAGAAATGTAGATTCTGTATCAAATACGGTAACCTCTTCTGCTCCCGGCCATGCAATTACTTCCGGAATATCCGCAAACTTATTCGCTGCTCCCGGAGTTGCTTCCTGCGTATTCCTGTACTCCTGTCCGTTTACATCCGGATAAAGTCCCCAGGTCGGACTTGTATGCCCGGTCCATGTAGTGTTCGCAATCAGATTTCCATCTTCGTACAGACGGACAGAATCATCGCTTCCCAGTCCGAAATTCAGGTCATCAATCACCAGATACCCGTCTGCCGGAATGGTCGTCCCTTCCGGTATTACATACTCATGCGAATCATCATTATCTTTGATAACAATTCCGGAAACATCTAACGCTTCCTGTGTCGGGTTTGCCAGTTCCACCCAGTCCGCTCCTCCATCCGGATCATTGGACTGCACTTCGTTAAGCACCACGGGATTCACGATCAGGTTCGCCTCTCCTTTAGTGGAAGTCTGGAAATCCGTCAGTTCTCCTGTCCCGTCCGGAATTCTTGCATATACTCCCGCTGCATGAGTCGTCCAGCTGTATTCAGCAACAGCCGCGCCTTCGCTGTTATAAATGGATACCTTGTCCTCATTCCCCAAACCGAATGAAAAATCACGGTTTCCCTCAAAAACATAGTATTCTCCCGGATTTAAGATCGTTCCTTCCGCTACAGGAGTAATATCGGACGCATGTCCTACCGGATCATTATCATACAGGTACCATCCTGAAATATCTACCGCAGTATCTCCTGTATTTTTGATTTCTACCCAGTCTGTGCTGTCACCATTCGATTCTACTTCGTTGATTACAACAGATGGAGCATACCATTCATTCGCCTGTCCTTTTGTCTCTTTTGTGAGTGCAAATGCCCCTGTTCCATCCGGATATCTTCCATAAGAAGCCTGAGCCGCATCTCCTTCATATGAAGCATGTTCAGTCCAGGAGTATTCATCTAGAAGAGTTCCTTGTGAATCATAAAGCCGGATAGAATCCGCAGACCCGATTCCGATTGCTGCCTCAAACGTATTTTCTTCAAACGTGTCTGTCTGGTCATTATAAATTCTTCCCATTGTTTTAGCATCAACCACCAGCAGCGCTCCCGGTTCTATCGTGGAACCTTCCGGAAATCTCCACCGATGGTCATCGGAATTATCACGAATTTCACACCCTGACAGATCAATGGTTTCATTTCCTGTATTCATCAGTTCTACCCAGTCATCCGGAGAGGAATTGATTTCATTTATCACAAGCGCCGTCATATTCTGTCCGGATTCGCCGTTTTCCCCTTCTCCTGGTTCCTGGGCGGTAACATTTACCGCTCCCTTTGTAGAACTCTGATCAACAAACTCTCCTGTCCCATCTGGTACTCTGGAATAAGTTCCCAAAGCATGTCCGTCATAGCTGTAGGTATCCTGCAGACTGCTGTTTGCGTTGTACAAGGAAACAGTATCGCTTTTCCCAAGCCCAAAACTAAAATCAATACTGTCCTCCAATACCATTACCGCTCCTGCTTCCAGCACTGTTCCATCTGGAAATTGCTTTGTCTCATTGCTCGTAAGCCGTTCCAGACCCTTGTCGTCTGTGACAAACCAACCACTGATATCCACGGCCTGATCTCCTGTATTCACTATCTCAATCCAGTCATTCCCTCCATTCGGATCATCAGACTCGACTTCATTGATAAAAACCGTATTTCCGGAAGATGCAGCAGACACAGGCATGCCTGCTGCCGGGGCAACTGCGGATGCGGTTAAAAATGCTGCAAGTGCTATACTGAGCTGTCGTTTCTTCATATTTAGACGTTCTCCCTTCTCAAATTATGATTTTTTTAAGTTTAACAGGAGAATGTCAAATCTGAAGTTGCAACACGTAAAATCATCGTAAAAAGAAAGCAGAGCAATCTTACGCTCTGCCTTTTTCCCTTCCTAAAATACCGTTATCAGTTCAGCCCCTTCCAGATCCGTTTCCTGCATCTCTACTTTCCGGATCCGGCTGTCATCGTATGTTTTGTAATAATATGCACCTGTCCGTGTATTAATACAGCAGGAATAAGTGGTGATATCATATGTTCCGGCCTCTGTAATCACAGACCCGCGCACCATCGATACCCCGTCCAGAATATGAAAGAACTGGGAAACATTCGATTTCTCGTCCTGCGGCGATACGGAATTCCATTTCAGGAAGGCAGCCCTTACAAATCTGGCCGCGGAAGAAGCATCTCCCGGCAATCCTGCCGCTCCCATTCCCTGTGCGTAAGGCTTTAAACTCAGCTTGTCACAAAAGCGGTTCTCCGGGCTTTTTGCGCTGAGATTCATATAATTGTTCATATTCAGCCTGTGATATTCAAACGGCGGATTATTCGTCAGCACACCAAATGGATTTTCGTAAATTTTCAGTCCTTCCTGAACAGCCTCCAGAACAAGACACTGTTCCCGGTCCGCCAGCATCCAGTGAAGCGGCGCCGGAGGCATCTTCTCAGAAAACGCGAGGTCCACAATTTTCATTTTCTCAAGATCATTTTTCACTTCCGCCACCGTGGAATAGTTTCCCAAAATCCAGGCAATGATCTCAAAAGAGGCAAGTTCCATTCCCCGACCTTCCGGTTTCTGATAGTATGCGTTTCCCGGGAAATTCAGCCCTGCCATACACAGCCCCTTTTCATTTACCGCTTCCGCATATAAAGGGAACCGGCTGACAGCTGATGCCATGCCGATCATGGCATAATGCTGTTCCTTACGCCCTGCCAGACGGAAATCCAGCGGGAAATTCCTCGGTGTAATCACAACCTTCTCCCCGAAAGAGCAGTCCAGATCCAGATTCCTTCCAAAGTAAAAATCTCCATTGTCATACGTAATACAGGTACACATATCATTCTTTCCTTTCCGCTATCGCACGTTTTGATTCTATTATTCACTTTCCTCCATCCGGACATTCATTCCCTCTATGTAATTTTCTTCCCGATCGTTGTCTGCCTCATAATCAGGACACACACAAAGGACACTGCCGCAATCACAAACGTCAGCCCCGGTATTGCAATCCATGCCGTAAAATCAGTTGGTTCCATATATTTTTTGTAATTATCATGAAATAAAATATGGATCAGATATATGCCAAACGAACAGTTGCAAAAAAGGTCTATTATACGCTTCCTGCGGTCTGAAGGCTGAAAATTTCCATCATTCACCCTTATCATAATGATAAAAAACATAACGGATGCCAAAATCACAAACGGCGAACCATAAGTCAGTTCTTTTTCATAATGATACCCTTTTGCAAATGTTGCCCCCATGGTTGCTCCAAAAGATACCGCCATACTGAATATACAAATCAGCACTGCTGTTTTCTGGCGAATCGGGATTTTTTTCCTGTACTTGCTAATATAATAACCGAAAAACAAGTAGTATGTATAGACTTTATCTCCAATCAACGGCAGATCATAATACAGTTCCTCACCTGTAAAAGTAGTACGAAAATTCAGAAGCACTGCTCCTGTCGAAATAATCAGGAGTGCAGTTTCAAGATTCTTCGACAGGTTTCTGCACATAACCTGCAGAAACGGAAGCACCAGATAAATCGGTATCATAGCATACAGGTACCAAAGATGTGCTTCCGCAGGAACAAAAATAATTTCCTGCAGTTTTACTTCTGTTTTCATATAACAGGTATTCCACAGATAATAAACCACGCTCCATACAGCCAATACCGACAAAAAGCGTAAGATCCTTCTGCAGTGCTTTTTCAGTGTCTCCTCTCTTCCCAGCAGCAACGCCCCGGAAATCATAAAAAAGGAAGGTACACTTACCCTCGCTGCCGTATCGACCACCAAAGAAAATGTGTACTCGCTGTTCGGAATTTCTCCATAAGCTCTGCAGAAATAATTACTTACGTGAATCGCAATGACCAGAACAAAAGAAATCATCCTGATCAGTTCAAGATTATAATTCTTTTCTTTCATCTCATTTGTTCTCCCCCCGACTTCAGGAATCGCCGGATTCCATGTCATCCCTTTTCTCCTTTTTACATTTTAAAAATTACAATCCGTTCCCGGCTGTCTTTTCCATCATATAAATCTCCACAGTCAATCTCATCATAAAATGTCAGTTCATTCACCGTCATCAGAAAAGAAATATATTCATCTGACGGGTAATAGAAAAACAGTAAAATTTCTCTTGGCGCCTCGTAATACGAATCCCGAATCCTGCTGATCACTTTTTGCAGGATTTCCAGAGAAAACGGATTGAAAAAATAGATCCGGTCCACACTTTCCGGTACCGGAAATTCTCCCGCATCGACAGCCTGAAACGTTACCCTTCCCGAAGTTGATGATATGTTCTGATTTTCCACTGCTTTTTCATAAATCCGCTCATTATACTCGATTCCAATGGACCTGCACCTGGTCTGCCACGACAAAAAGAAATCAACACGGCCTTTGCCGCATCCATAGTCCAAAAGCGTATTTCCTTTCCGGATATATCCGCTGTTTGCCAGACGCTCCAGAACCGGATACGGCGTCGGCTCATATGGATACCGGTACTGGTCTGCATGAGAATCATCTCGCCCGGTTGTGCGGATCTGCAGCAGCTTGTCCCATTTTTCCTCTTTCATATCAGATCAGAATTCCTTCCAGATGATCGAGTTCATGCTGGCAGATCTGAGCCTGCCAGCCGCTCAGCTTCTGCCGCTGCTTTGTCCAGTTCATATCATAATATTCCACCTCAATGTTCTGATAACGGGTGGTTTTCCGGACACCGGGAAGGGAAAGACATCCCTCTTCTGTCTCGTACGGCGTGTCCTTTCTGATCATGACCGGGTTAAACATGACAACATCAAATATCCCCATATTCACAATAATCACCCGTTTTCTGACTCCGATCATATTGGCTGCCATGCCGACACACGCCTCCCGGTTAGCCACCAATGTATCCTGCAGATCTCTCCCGACCTGCAAATCTTCCCTTGAAGCAGGCTCAGACTTCTGCCCAAGGAAGAAAATATCTTTCATAATTGTTTTTACCATTTGTATCCATCCTGTCTATGCAATAATTTTCAGCTGAATCTATGATATCATAAATTTCTTTCAAATACATGAAAGAAGCTGAAACTCCTTATTGTTTAAAGAAATTTCCGCTTCTTTCATTACATTTTATATCATTCTAATCCTTGGTTCGTTCTGTCAAAACACTTGTAAAAAATCTTTCCCAGCTGAAATATTCTCTGCTGTCAAGGTAGTTCTCCGGATTTTCCAATATAGACTGGATGTCCTTTCCCTGTATCAGTCCCGAACTCAAAATCAGCCATTCAAAAGACTCCGGAAAATACAAATGAATATTTTTCTTTTTTAACGTATACTTATACAGACGATCCATCTCCGGACCAATAGCGGCTCCATCTGCTATCACGCATATTGGTTCCTGTCCTTCTTTCTGCAACAGTTGAAAGTTCTTGATAATCAGAATAAATCTGATACATCTGATTATACATTTTCTTTGTATCATGGTATTTTCCTGAACAATGGATACCATAAATTTCTTCCACACTATATGGAAGATTATATAAATTTTCCCTTGTAATCAGTACATAATAATTATCCGAATTCTTAACAGCTGTCGCAAATTCT
>MHCFR00700__coassemble_536_pt1 | contig 32126 bp, 31 predicted proteins | sample MHCFR00700__metabat2_high_PE_025 | metagenome-assembled genome bin MHCFR00700
CGAAATTGTAGAATGTTTTTGAAAGTGTTGTGTTTTCTGGGATGGGGGTGGTTTTTAATGGATTTTGACCTGTCCCCGATGGTGAATTTTCAGAAGATTCGGAATATATGGAAATGGGAGACGGGAGCAGGGGGATGTGATATGATAAGGGAGAATTGAAAGTGAAAGATGGGAGATTGAGATATGAGTTTTGCTGTTGTGACGTTGAAAAAGGGGGAGGGCCGGATGTTGAAGTCCGGTGGTGCCTGGATTTTTGATAATGAGATCGATAGTGTATTGGGTGAGTTTGATGATGGGGATATCGTGCTTGTCCATGATTTTGACGGGTATCCGATGGGCAGGGGATTTATTAACCGGCATTCAAAGATTCGTGTGCGGATGCTGACGAGGAATATTGATCAGGAGATTGATGAGGAGTTTTTCTGTATGCGCCTGAAAGATGCATGGGAGTATCGGAAGAAGACGGTGGATACATCGAGCTGCCGGATTGTGTTTGGCGAGGCGGATTTTCTTCCGGGCATGGTGATTGATAAGTTCTCGGATGTGCTGGTGTTTCAGGCGCTTGCTCTGGGAATTGACCGATATAAGGAACTGTTGATTGAGCTGCTCCGGGAGATTCTTTTGGAGGATGGTATCAGGATCCGCGGTGTGTATGAGCGCAGTGACGCGAAGGAGAGAGAGAAGGAAGGACTGAAAAAGGTGAAAGGATTCCTCGGAGAGGAATTTGATACGAATGTTGAGATCGTGGAGAATGGTGTCCGTTATATTGTGGATGTGAAGGATGGCCAGAAGACCGGATTTTTCCTGGATCAGAAGTATAATCGTCTGGCGATTCAGAAGCTCTGCAAGAATGCAAAGGTGCTGGATTGTTTTACACATACCGGATCGTTTGCACTGAATGCGGGAATTGCGGGCGCGGAGAGTGTGCTTGGTGTGGATGCGTCGGATCTGGCGGTAAATCAGGCCAGGGAGAATGCGGATCTGAACGGGCTTTCCGACCGGGTGAAATTTATCAGCCGGGACGTGTTTGAACTGCTTCCGGAGCTGGAGAAGCAGGGAGAAAAGTATGATGTTGTGATTCTGGATCCGCCGGCGTTTACGAAGTCCAGAAGTTCGATTAAAAATGCGGTGAAAGGCTACCGGGAAATCAACCTGCGTGGCATGAAGCTGGTAAAAGACGGTGGTTTTCTTGCAACCTGTTCCTGTTCTCATTTCATGGACTATGAGCTGTTTACGAAGACAATCGCTCAGGCTGCGAAAAATGTGCATGTAAGGCTTCGTCAGGTGGAATTCAGGACGCAGTCTCCGGATCATCCGATCCTGTGGGCGGCGGATGAATCGTATTATTTGAAGTTTTATATTTTTCAGGTCTGTCGTGACCGGTAAAAGGAGGAACAGTCTATGTTTTGTTTGAAAAATGAAGAACTGACACTGGAAATCGCTTCTCATGGAGCGGAGATGAGGTCTTTAAAGGACAATCAGACCGGACAGGAGTATCTGTGGGATGCGGATCCGGCTTTCTGGAAACGGACGTCGCCGGTGCTTTTCCCTCTGGTTGGAAACTACCGGGATAAGGAGAGTATCTATGAGGGAAAGACGTATTCGATGTCGCAGCATGGATTTGCCAGGGATATGGATTTTACTGTGACGGAAGAAGCGGAAAATGAAATCTGGTTTGAGCTGCATGAAACGCCGGAAACAAAGGAAAAGTATCCGTTTGATTTCTGCCTGTCTATTGGCTACAGACTGGAAGGCAGAAGTGTGAAAGTGATGTGGAAAGTGGAAAATACAAATGAGAAGACAATGTATTTTTCCATCGGCGGCCATCCGGCGTTTGTCTGTCCGATTTCCGGGAAGGGAAAACAGACAGATTACCGGCTGCGTTTTGACGCGGAAGGTCCGGTGGTCTCCAGCCTCATCGGAGAGGGCGGCCTTCTGACAGAGGAAAAGGCCGAATATCAGCTGGAAAATGGAGAAATGCAGATCGCAGAAGACCTGTTTTCAAGAGACGCGCTGGTTATTGAAAACGACCAGGCACACAACGTAGCTCTTGTAGATCCGGAAGGAAATGCCTATGTGACAGTTGAGTTTGACGCACCGCTCTTTGGAATCTGGGCCCCGAAAGGCGGCAAGGCTCCGTTTGTCTGCATAGAACCGTGGTACGGAAGATGCGACCGGGCGGACTTCAGTAAGAAGCTGGAAGAAAGAGAATGGGGAAATATGCTGGAACCGGGCAGAATCTTTGAGAAATCCTACACGATCACAGTAGGATAAACCGCAAAATAGAACAATAAACTCAGCAAATCAAAAATAGAAAACAGAGGTGCCGGAGCTTTTCTGTACGTAATACCCGTACGAAGAAGTCCGCACCTCTGTTTTTCTATTGTGATGAGAAACTGTCCCGAATTTCAAATCGTTCTAAAGTTTCAGAATATTTCAAATTAGAGATATTTTCGATACAGATAAATTCCCCACAGATCGAAGCATCCGTCTGCCAGCAGTGTAAATCCGAGAAAACGGACAAAGAGAATCGTCGTCTCAAACGGATTGGCAATCAGAATAAGTCCGAAAAGTGCCAGCACCAGTGCCAGAATCAGGGAAATCCACCATCCGTCATAGTCAAGTCTCCGCAGTCGAAGTGACCGCTGAAGGATTCCGATGGCATCCAGCAGAATAATGATCCCAAGGACAAATGGCAGAATGGAAAGAATAATCCGCGGCTGTACCAGGCAGACGACTCCGACGACAATCAGAATCACGCCAAGAATCAGATCCATCTGAAAGGCGGATTCATATTCTTTTCTGCGCAGATAGGAGAATAGTCTGATTCCGCCGTAAAGCAGAGCTGCAATGCCGAGAAAGATGCAGAACAGACGGGTCAGTTCGGTTGGCTTGATCAAAAGTACAATTCCAAGTACAACATAGAGAAACGCCAGTATGTTGTGGCTGAAATGGAGCGTATACTCGTCTCCGGAATGTTTATATTTCATTTAGATTCTCCTTTCTATTCCTTCCAGATTAAAAGCAGGAGTGTACTCCTCCTTTGCGCTGGATTTTTCCTGCATATATCCATCAGTCATTCCGAGGCGTACTGCCTCATCCAGAACCTTTTCATATTCGTAGGTAGTGATGCGTCGATTAATTTCCGGAAAATCGGATGCGTGGTAAAAAGGTGTATACTGGCTCATCAGGCTTAAAAGGAAGCTGCCCTTTTCCAAATGGTCCGCCATCCAGTGCAGAAGACGGATCGAATCAGCTTTTTGTCCCGGAAGAACCATATGCCGCACAATGACGCCTTTCTCCAGAACTCCCTGCTGGTTAAACCGGGGAATGCCGGTTTGGCGGATCATTTCCGGAATGGCCCTGGATGCATAGAAAAAATAATCTCCTGCACGGGAATATTTCTGCGCAATGCCTGTATCATAGTATTTCAGATCCGGAAGAAAAATATCAATATAACCGGAGAGAAGCTGAAGGCTTTCCAACCGTTCATAGCCGCTGCAGTTATAGACAACAGGAACCCGGATCCGGTCTTTGACCAGGTCTAATGCAGAAACGACAGAAGGCAGGTACTGGTCTGCAGTGACCAGACTGATATTTTCAGCCCCCTGTTCCTGAAGATCCAGAAAAATCCGGGCAAGTTCTTCCGTGGAAATCTTTTTCCCAAATCCCTCCTGACTGATCTGATAATTCTGGCAAAAGCAGCATTTTAATGTACAGCCGCTGAAAAATACAGTTCCGCTTCCTCCGGATCCGCTGATACATGGCTCTTCCCAGAAATGAAGGGCGGCTCTGGCTGCCGTGATTTCATCGGTACATCTGCAGAAACCGGTCTTGCTGGTCCGGTCGGCATGGCACATTCGGGGACAGAGCGTGCAGTCCTGATACATGAGCTTCAAATCCATCCCGGAGGATGGATGCGGTACAGTCGTCATAATATATTCCTCTCTTTTTTGCAAATTCCGGTAACTGTGCAGACAGGTTTATAAAAGGGTTCGGATGACCTCTTCTACCGAAGAAGTCTGATGTGCGGCGTAGCGCTCCACCCCTTTTGCACAGGTATCCATCGCATAGCTGTTTGGAGTGAATGCAAGCATCTCAATATCATTATACTGATCGCCGAACGTCATACATTCCTCCGGACGGATTTCAAGAGCAGAGGCGATAGCCGCAAGTCCGGTTCCCTTATCTGCATTCGGTGCAATAAAATCAAACCAGATATTTCCGGAGGTGACAATTTTAATACGATCCTGATACTTTTCGCGGAAATATCCGAACGAACGGTCTGCACCGTCAAAGTTACAGATTGCAACTTTCAGGCACAGAGCATCCAGCTGTGTCAGATCATCTGCAAGCTCCACATCATAGTGGACATGATTTTTAATATGGTCGTAAAGACGGTCATTTCCTTTTTCAACGTAGCACTTTTCCGGGCTGGAATAAAGAAGCGAGCAGTCCGGCTGACGGCGTGCTTCCAGAATAATTTCGTTGGCAAGATCCCGGTCAATCTGACCGGAAGCAATCATCTTTCCGCCATGCATACACAGAGAACCGTTTTCCGCAACATAGGAAATTTCATCCTGAAGCGGTGCAAAGAGCCGGCGGATGTTGGCATACTGCCGCCCGCTTGCGGCGACAAAATGGATTCCCCTTTTCTTCAGAGCGGGAATCAGTTCGAAAATTTCCGGGGATAACATCTGCGCCCCGTTTTTTAACAGCGTACCGTCAAGGTCGCTGGCAATTAAACGTATCATGAAAACTCCTCCTTATCTGACATTCCGGACTACAAGACAGTGTGCCTGCTTCAGTTCCCGGAAGTCTTCTCTGGAAAATGTTAAAAGGTCCATTAAATGTTTTCTGTCCGTAAGTTCGCTCCGGGACAGAACCGTTTTAAAAACAACAGGGAGCATAGTATAGTTTGAAAGCCCGGAGACAAGTCCAAGCTGCTGGTTCGAGTTGACCAGATTTTTTACGCAGGAAATCATAACATGTTCAGTAGAAGAAATCTGGTTGTGGAGGATATAGGTTCCGAGGAATCCGTTTTCAGAGTAGTCTCCGGTATAAAAGCCGCTGCAGCTTCCGGGATTTTTAAAATCGCGGACATCATTATAAAGATGAACGCGGTAAGGATCATCAGGAGAAACCGGAGGATACTGTTCAATAAGGCTGCGGACAATCTCCTTTTCAGAACCGCTGTATGTATACATATATATAACCTCGGCATTATGATCAGTCTCAGAATGCTCATTAGAAAGAACCGAGGTGCCGGAAAGAAGGGCAGACGGTGAAATACGGAGAATTTTTGCCGTTTCAAGAAACGTTGTCATATCCAGGGAAATCTCGCCTTTTTCATATTTGGAAATCGTTGAGATGCTTTTATGGAGTTTATCGGACATCTCTTTTAAAGTCATATTATAGGCGGTACGATATTTTTTTATATTTTGTCCGATGATTTTATTGACATCCATATCAAAAACCTTTCATAATAATCGATTATTTTATGAAAAATGCACAAAGAGCTTGGCGCCGAAAAAATTAAGCAGGAATCTTTGTGCTTTTTCGACTGAGCCTATAATATCACGAGAAAAATTTTCGTGTCAAGAAAACGAAGAAGATTTGCAGGAAATACGTTCAGCTTATAAAATAGTTCCAGATAAAAACGGAAGGAGAAAAAAAGATGCAGGTAGAAGAGAGGCTTATGAGGTACATTACCGTAAAGACGCCGTGCGATGAGAATGTGGAATGTGTACCGACAACAAAATGTCAGTTTGACCTTGCGGAAATTCTGGTCCGGGAACTGAAAGAGCTTGGAATAGAGGACGCAAGACTGGATGCCCATTGTTTTGTATATGGGACATTAAAGGCAACGAGCGGATATGAAAACAGGAAGAAAATCGGGTTTATCGCCCATATGGATACTGTATCCGAATTCTGTGAAGGAGAAATCACTCCGGTTCGCTTGGAGAATTACAACGGGGAAGACATAAAGCTGAAAGAATGCGGCAGGGTAATCAGTACGGAGGATTTCCCTCACCTGAAAGAGTGGAAAGGAAGAACCCTGATCACTTCAGACGGGCGTACCATTCTTGGAGTGGATGATAAGGCCGGAATTGCAGAAATTATGGAGATGCTCCGGATCGTTATTGAGGAGAAAATCCCGCATGGACAGATCAGTGTTGCGTTTACGCCGGATGAAGAATGTGGTTTGGGGGCCGCATACTTTGATCTGGACGCTTTTGATGCGGATGTGGCCTATACTCTGGATGGAGATGGCGAGGGAGAAATTCAGTACCAGAATTTCAATGCCTGTGAAGCAAGATTTTCAGTAGAGGGGAAAAGCGTCCATCCGGGATCAGCCAAGAACGTGATGATCAATGCGGTACTTCTGGCAGCAGAAATCAATCAGATGCTCCCGAAATATGAAACGCCGAGATATACAGAAGGATATGAAGGCTTTTATCATCTTCTGACCATTCACGGAGATGAAAGCCATGCGGTAATGGAGTATATTGTACGTGACCATGATGAGACAAGTTTCCGTGCAAGAAAGGAAACACTCCGGCATATTGAAAAATCCATGAATGAAATCTGGGGTGAAGGAACTGTTTCCCTTGAACTGAAAGATGAATATAAAAACATGGAATGTATTGTAAAAGATCATTTTTATCTGATCGAACATGCAAAAAAAGCATGTGAGCTGGCAGGAGCCGTGCCTGTCATCTGCCCGATCAGGGGAGGTACGGATGGATGCAAGCTTTCTTTTAAAGGGCTTCCTTGTCCGAATCTTGGAACAGGAGGACATGGATATCATGGACCGCTGGAGCATGTATCGGTAGAAGGAATGGAAAAAGCGGTACAGATTATTGTAGAACTTGTAAAAATATTTGCAGAAAAGTAGAGGAAAACAGGATATGGAAAAGAAAAAGAAAAAGCTGTCGTTCCCGTCAGCATTGACCGTGTTGTTTATTGTTTTGATTTTTGCGGCGATCCTGACAGCGGTTGTGCCTGCGGGACTTTATTCCAAGCTGGCTTATAACGCACAGACGGAAATGTTTGAAGTTACAAACCCTGAGGGTGAAATCACGGAGATGGAGCCTACTCAGGAGACTCTGGATGAACTGGGAGTAACCGGAAATCTGGACAAATTTCTGGATGGAACCATCAGCAAACCGGTTGCGATTCCGGGAACTTATGAAACAGTAGAACAAAACCCGCAGGGAGTTTTTGAAATTCTTCTGGCACCAATCAGCGGTGTGTATGATTCGATTGACATCATTCTTTTTATCTTTGTTCTTGGTGGATGCATCGGTGTCCTGAATTATATGGGAGCATTCAATTCGGCGATTGCGGTTCTGTCAAAGATTACAAAGGGAAAGGAATACATTCTGATTGTCCTGATTACGATTATTATTGCGGCAGGAGGAACAACGTTCGGACTTGCGGAGGAGACGATCGCTCTGTATCCGATTCTGGTTCCCGTCTTTTTGGCGGCGGGGTATGATGTCATCGTGTGTATCGCAGCGATCTATATGGGATCATCGATCGGAACCATGTTCCCGACGATTAATCCGTTTTCAGTAGGAAACGCATCCAATGCGGCGGGAATCAGCCTGGCGGACGGAATGGGATTCCGTTTCGCGGCATTGATCATCGGTGTGATTATTACACTGGTTTATATTCTGCGCTATGCGAAAAAGGTAAAAGCGGATCCGACAAAATCCATCTGCTATGATCAGTACGAATATCATATGAAAAAGTTCGGGCATCAGGGGGAGGTTCCGGAATTTACAGGACGCATGAAACTTTCTCTGGCCGTGTTTGGAATTACTTTTGGAGTGCTTGTATGGGGACTGGTTGCAAAGCAGTGGTGGTTTGACAGCATGACCGCACTCTTTCTGGCGTGCGCGATCATTCTTGCCTTCACCTCCGGAATCGGAGAAAAGAACTTCATGGATCAGTTCATCGGCGGAGCAGCCGACCTGATGAGCGTGGCACTCGTTGTCGGTGTTGCGCGAGGAATTAATATCATCCTGGAAAACGGAATGGTATCCGATACGATTCTGGCTTTCTTCTCCGGAGCAATCAGCGGAATGAATCCGGTTATCTTTATCATCCTGATGATGCTTGTATTTATCGTGCTTGGATTTTTCATTTCCTCTTCTTCAGGACTGGCAGTACTTTCCGTGCCGATTATGGCACCGCTTGCGGACACGGTGGGTGTATCCAGAGCGGCAATTGTTTCTGCTTATGCATACGGGCTCGGACTGATTTCCTTTATCACGCCGGCCGGACTGATTCTGGCTTCTCTTGCCATGGTAGATGTAACATACGATAAATGGCTGAAATTTATTATGCCGCTGATGGGAATCATGGCAGGATTCAGTGCGGTAATGCTTGTAATTCAGCTGTTCCTGTAGCGGATGACCAAGTCAGGGGACAGCAAGAGTGTCCCCTGATGAAATAGGGAGGACAAGATGGATTTTGAGAAAAAGATCAAAGATGACAGAGAAAGTCTGATCCGGGATATTATGAAGCTTGTTTCCATAGACAGTGTGGAAAGTAAACCGGCGGAGGGAATGCCGTTTGGAGAAGGTCCTGCAAAGGCACTTCAATGTTATCTCGACCTGGCGGAGGAAGCAGGTCTTCAGACAGAAAATTTTGATAATTATGCAGGACATGCGGACTATGGAAACGGGAAAGAAACAGTCGGAATTCTGGGACATGTGGATGTTGTTCCGTGCGGGGAAGGATGGATCTGTGATCCCTTCCGGCCTCGGATTATAGATGGAAAACTATATGGAAGAGGTGTGCTGGATAATAAAGGACCAATGGTGGTATGTCTCCATGCAGTAAAAATTCTAAAGGAAATGGGGATTCCTTTGAGCAAAAAGATCCGTCTGATTGTAGGAACGAACGAAGAGACAGACTGGAAATGCATGGATTATTATTTTGGAGTAAAGAAAATGACTCCTCCGCAGATTTCATTCACGCCGGATGCGGAGTTCCCTTTGAATCATGCGGAAAAAGGGGTGTTCCAGTACCAGCTTGTGACAGACCTGAAGGAAAAGATCGAACTTTCCGGAGGCAATGCATACAACTCGGTAGCGGAATCAGCATCGGCTCTCCTTCCGGCAGGTTTGGAAGAAACGGTGCGGGAGCGGATGCCAAAGTGGGAAGAAGCAACCAGCTGTAAAATCAGCTGTGAGACAGAAAAGCAGGGTGTGAGGCTGTCTGTCCGGGGATTTGCGGCCCATGCGGCCAGCCCGGCTAAAGGGATCAATGCGGTCAGCGGGATGATGTACATGATTGCCGATCTGGGACTGGAAGGGGAACTTTCAGAGATTGCCCGGTGGTATATGAAAAATATTGGATTTGACCTTCAGGGAAAAGGTCTTGGAATCGATCTTTCCGACGAGATCTCAGGGGCTCTAAGCTTTAATGTGGGGAAAGTGGAAGTCATTGATGGAAAACTGATCCTGTCCATTGATAACCGGGTTCCGGTTACATACAAATGTAAAGAAGTGCAGGATCTGCTGGAAAAGAATCTGGAAGGAAGCCGGTTCCGGTTTGAAAATCCTCAGATTACAGAAGCAATCTATGTGCCAAAAGACAGCTTCCTTGTAACCACACTGATGGATGTTTACCGGGAGATAACACAGGATTATGACGCAGAACCACAGGTGGACGGAGCGTGCTCCTATGCGAGAGCACTGGAAAACTGTGTAGCGTTTGGGGCTATTCTTCCTGGACAGCCGGATCTGATGCATCAGAAAAATGAATATCTGGAACTGGACAAACTGGATCTGTGGATGAAAATCTATCTGGAGGCAATCTACAGACTGGCACAATAAAGCTTCATGAAGACAAGAGCTGCACGGAAAAGATACGTGCGGCTCTTGTCGGGTTTCAGGAGAGTTATGAAATTTCGAGTTTTAGGAAGAAAAGATAGGACGGTACAGTTGTCAAAAAAATACAAAACAAGTATAATAAAACCAGAGTGAGGAAAATCACCAGAACAGAAAGGAACGAGTATGAAAATAGGAATTGCAAATGACCACGCATCTGTAGAGATGAAACAGCAGGTTGTGGTATATTTAAAAGAAAAAGGATATGATGTAGTAAATTATGGTACAGACTCCACTGAGAGCTGTGATTATCCGGTCTATGGTGAGAAAATCGGACATGCGGTGGTATCCGGGGAAGTGGATTTTGGAATCGCGATCTGCGGTACCGGACTTGGAATTTCCCTTGCGGCAAACAAGGTCCACGGAATCCGGGCTGCCGTCTGCAGCGAACCGTACACCGCCAGACTGTCAAGACAGCATAACAATGCAAATATTCTTGCGTTTGGTTCCCGTGTAATTGGAATTGAACTTGCTAAGATGATTATCGACGAATTTCTTGGCGCTGAATTCGAAGGCGGCCGCCACCAGAGAAGAGTCGATATGATCATGGATGTAGAAAGAAGAGAGTCCAAACTGGATTAATCAAAAAGGAGGAAAAAAAGATGTATGCAGTATTTGATGAAACTCTTGTAACCGGAAATGAGATGATTGACGCTCAGCACAAGGAGCTGATCGGAAAGATCGCAGACCTGGAAGAAGCCTGCGAGACACACAGAGACAAGGCGACAGCAGTGAAGCTTCTTAATTACCTTGCTGACTACACAGATTTCCACTTTGCAGCGGAAGAAAAGCTTCAGGAAGAGATCGCTTATCCGGGGCTGGAAGAGCACAAGGCAAAACACGAGGAATTCAAGCATGCGGTAGAAGATCTGCATGAAATGCTGGAAGAAGAGGAAGGCCCGACAGATGCATTTGTCAAAGCGCTCAATGAGACCGTGACAGACTGGCTGTTCCGCCATATCAAGGGATTTGACCGCTCTGTGGCCGAATACAAAAACATGAGACAGAACAGTGAAAATTTATAAAAATAACTATTGTATATTCAGATTTAGCGTGTTAGAATAAACGCGTATGGAAAGCAGATATTCGTAAAGTTCTCCATGCAAATATTTTCTTAGCGGCCGGAGGCTGCATTATTGATTGAGTTAGAAGCTCAAATTTTATAAGTTGGTTACTTTATAACCCTGGTGTGCATGTACGCATACGCAACTTGTGAAACGGTCAATAAGAGTAGTAAAAGTAAAAATATTTGCTATATAGACTCTACGCCAATATCTGTCTGAATATGCGATAAAACTGTATATGTATCCGCACAGTTTCTTTGACTGTGCGGAAAGAAGATAGAGAAGACACAAGTAAATGGTATGTATGCCGTCTGCCTGTGTCTTTTTGTTTTGCGGAAAACTTTCTCTCAGAAGGAGTTCCGACCTGGATCAGGGCAGGCATATCAATACGTAAGGGAGTAAGTGGAAATGGAGATGTTATCACAGAAGAGAGCGCCGATCTACGAGGCGCTGGAACGGTTCCGGAAAATGAGAATCGTGCCGTTTGATGTTCCGGGACACAAACACGGACGGGGGAACCCGGAACTGGTGGAGCTTTTGGGAAGCAAGTGTGTCGGTATTGACGTCAATTCGATGAAGCCGCTTGACAATCTCTGCCACCCGGTTTCTGTCATCAAGGAGGCGGAAGAGCTGGCAGCGGATGCATTTGGAGCGGCGCATGCCTTTCTGATGGTCGGCGGGACGACATCGGCAGTGCAGAGCATGGTGCTGTCCTGCTGTAAAAAGGGCGACAAGATTATTCTGCCGAGGAATGTCCACCGCAGCGTCATCAATGCGCTTGTGCTCTGCGGAGCAAAGCCGGTATATGTGAATCCGGATGTGGATCATCATCTGGGGATTTCTCTTGGAATGAAGGTATCCCAGGTGGAAAAGGTTATCCGGGAGAATCCGGACGCGGTGGCAGTGTTTGTGAATAATCCGACCTACTACGGTATCTGTTCGGATCTGCGCACGATCGTAAAGCTTGCCCATGAATACAATATGCTCGTACTTGCCGACGAGGCACATGGAACCCATTTTTATTTTGGAGACGGACTTCCGGTTTCTGCCATGGAAGCGGGAGCGGATATGGCGTCGGTCAGTATGCATAAATCCGGCGGAAGCCTGACGCAGAGTTCCTTCCTTCTGACAGGACCGAATGTCAATGCAGGATATGTGCGCCAGATCATCAATCTGACCCAGACGACAAGTGCTTCCTATCTGCTTCTTTCAAGCCTCGATATTTCCAGGAGGAATCTGGCGCTTCGCGGGAAAGAAGCATTCGCAAAGGTGGCGGAGCTTGCCGAGTATGCGAGAAAAGAGATCAACCAGGTCGGAGGATACTATGCGTTTGCAGGAGAGATGAAAAACGGAAGCAGCGTGTTTGATTTCGATCCGACCAAACTTTCGGTACATACGCTGGACATCGGGCTTGCGGGGATCGAGGTATATGATATTCTGCGGGATGAATATGATATTCAGATTGAATTCGGGGATCTTGGAAATATTCTGGCATACCTTTCCATCGGAGACAGAAAGCAGGAAGTGGAACGGCTCGTCAGTGCCCTTGCGGACATTAAGAGACGGTATCAGAAAGACAAGACAGGAATGCTTTCACAGGAATATATTCCGCCGAAAGTTGTGATGACTCCGCAGGAATCCTTCTATGCAGAGAAAGAATCCCTCCCTCTGGAAGAGACGAGAGGACGGATCTGCAGCGAGTTTGTGATGTGCTACCCTCCGGGAATCCCGATTCTCGCACCGGGTGAGGAGATCACCGATGAGATTATTGACTATATTGTCTATGCCAAGGAAAAAGGATGTTCCATGACCGGGCCGGAGGATGAGAAGATCGAGCGGCTCAACGTACTGAAGGAGGAATAAAAAATGGAAATGTGGTTTTCAGATGAACATACGGACCATGCCAGACTGTCCCTTCGTGTGGAACGGCAGCTGTTCAGTGCCGAGAGCGAATTCCAGCGGATCGATGTGCTGGAATCGACGGAATTCGGCAAGGTTCTTGTGGTGGACGGAGATCTGATGCTGACGGAAAAGGACGAATTCATCTATCATGAGATGATTACCCATGTACCGATGGCAGTCCACCCGGATGTGAAAAAGGTGCTCGTTATCGGCGGAGGCGACGGAGGCGTTGTCCGGGAGCTGATTAAATACGAGACGATCGAGACCATCGATGTGGTGGAGATTGATCCGCTTCTTGTAGAGGTCTGCCGGAAATATATCCCGGAGATCGCCTGCAGCCTGACGGACCCGAGGGTGGCAATCTACCATGAGGACGGTCTACGGTTTATCCGCTCCCGAACCGATGAATACGATCTGATTATCATCGATTCCCCGAATCCGTTCGGACCGGGCGAAGGATTGTTTACAAAGGAATTTTACGGAAACTGTTATAATGCCCTTCATGAAGACGGAATCATGATCAATCAGAACGAGAGTCCGTTCTATGCAGAAGAAGCGTACCAGTGCCAGCGGATGCACAAGCGGATTGTGGAAACCTTTCCGATCTGCCGGGTGTACCAGGCACACATTCCATCCTACCCGTCCGGACACTGGCTTTTCGGATTTGCGTCAAAACGGTATCATCCTCTGGATGACTTAAACGGTGTAGCATGGAAACTTCGGGGAATCAGTACGAGATATTATGCACCGAGGCTTCACGCGGGAGTGTTTGCCCTTCCGGTGTATGTGGAGGAACTGTTAAAAGATGTTGAAGAAAAACGTAATTAATTTTATCGGATGTGATGCGGAATATGAGGATGCCAAGGTCGTCCTCTACGGTGCGCCGTTTGACTCTACCACATCCTACCGTCCTGGAACGAGATTTGCCGGACAGGCCATCCGGAATGAGTCTTACGGACTTGAGACATACAGTCCGTATCAGGACAAAGATCTTCTGGACTGCCATGTCTTTGACAGCGGTGATCTGGAACTTGCCATCGGGGATTCCGAAAAGGTGCTTGCTGCCATTGAGGAGCGTGCAGGTGAAATTTTAAAGGACGGGAAACTTCCGTTTCTGATCGGAGGAGAGCATCTTGTGACCCTTGGAAGCATCCGGGCCGTGGCAGGGCAGTACCCGGATCTTCATATCATCCATCTGGATGCCCACACGGATCTTAGAGAGGACTATCTGGGTGTGAAACTTTCCCACGCCTGCGTCATCCGGCGCTGCTGGGAGATTCTGGGAGACGGAAGGATCCATCAGTTTGGAATCCGCTCCGGGGAAAAGGAAGAGTTTTCCTGGGCAGCAGCGGGACACACAAACCTGCATCCCTTTGATCTGGAAGGGCTGGAAGAAACGATCGAAAATCTGAAAGGAAAGCCGGTTTATTTTACGGTGGATCTGGATGTTTTGGACCCGTCGGTATTTCCGGGGACAGGAACGCCGGAACCGGGCGGAGTCGATTATATAACGCTGCAGCGGGCAGTGACCGCTGTCTGCAGCAATGTGAACCTTGTAGGGTGTGACGTCAACGAGCTGTGCCCGCCGTATGATGCAAGCGGGGTGTCCACAGCCGTGGCATGTAAAATTATCAGAGAAATGCTGCTGGCAATCGGCAGATAAAAGTAGAAGGAGGAACTTATCATGGGAAAAGTACTTGTAATCGGATGCGGCGGTGTCGCAGGAGTAGCAATTCAGAAATGTGCGCAGAATGACGCGGTGTTTGACGAGATCTGCATTGCAAGCCGTACAGTATCCAAGTGTGACGCGCTGAAAGAAAAACTGGAAGGAAAGACAAAAGCAAAAATCACAACCGCGCAGGTGGACGCGGACAACGTGCCGGAACTTGTGGAGCTGATCAAGAAGGTACAGCCGGACGTCGTGCTGAACCTGGCGCTTCCGTATCAGGATCTGACAATCATGGATGCCTGCCTGGAAACCGGCGTACACTATGTGGACACAGCAAACTATGAGCCGGAAGATACGGCAAAGTTTGAATATAAATGGCAGTGGGCGTACCGCGAGAAATACGAAAAAGCAGGAATCACAGCCCTTCTTGGAAGTGGATTCGATCCGGGCGTGACAAGTGTATTTTCCGCTTATGCGCTGAAACACTATTTTGACGAAATCAACTACATTGATATTCTGGACTGCAACGGCGGAGATCATGGATACCCGTTCGCAACCAACTTTAACCCGGAGATCAATATCCGGGAAGTGTCCGCAAAAGGCTCCTACTGGGAGGATGGACACTGGGTAGAAACCGAGCCGATGGAAATCAAAAGAGAGTATGATTTCCCGGAAGTAGGAAAGAAGGATATGTACCTTCTGCACCATGAAGAGATCGAGTCTCTGGCACTCAACATCCCGGGCATCAAGAGAATCCGTTTCTTCATGACATTCGGACAGAGCTACCTGACTCACCTGAAATGTCTGGAAAATGTAGGAATGACATCCATCGAGCCGATCATGTACGAAGGAAAAGAGATCGTACCGCTTCAGTTCTTAAAGGCTGTCCTTCCGGATCCGTCCACTCTGGGACCGAGAACAAAAGGAAAGACCAATATCGGATGTATCTTTATCGGAAAGAAAGACGGAAAAGAGAAGAAACTCTACATTTACAATACGTGCGATCATCAGGAATGCTACAAGGAAGTAGGTTCCCAGGCGGTTGCCTACACAACAGGTGTTCCAGCCATGATCGGTGCGATGCTTGTGATGAACGGTACCTGGCAGAAACCGGGCGTCTTCAATATGGAAGAGTTTGATCCGGATCCGTTCATGGATGCACTGAACAAATGGGGACTGCCGTGGAAGATCTGTGAGAACCCGGAACTGGTAGATTAGGGCGCGGCCATGAGAAAAGAAGAACTTCGCACGCCGTGCTATATTGTACAGAAAGAAAAGCTGGAAGCGAATCTGCGGGTATTAAAGCAGCTTCGCGAGGAGACCGGGTGCTGGATCCTGCTGGCCCAGAAGGCATTTTCCATGTATTCACTGTACCCGCTCATCGGGGAATATCTGGACGGGACGACGGCCAGCGGGCTTTATGAGGCCAGACTGGGGGCGGAGGAGATGGGGAAGGAAAACCACATCTTCTCCCCTGCTTACCGGGAGGAAGAGTTTGACGAGATTCTTTCCCTCTGCGGACATATTGTTCTGAATTCCCCGGCCCAGATCCGAAAATATAAAGACCGGGTGAAAAAAGCAGGGAAAAGTCCGGGAATCCGGGTAAACCCACAGTGCTCCACCCAGGAGGGACATGCCATTTACGATCCATGTGCGCCGGGATCACGCCTTGGAACAGTGAAGGAACAGTTGACGGAAGAACTGATGGACGGTATTGAAGGCATCCATTTCCATACGCTCTGCGAGCAGAATTCCGATGATCTGGAAGTGACGCTGCGGGCGGTGGAGGAGCAGTTCGGGGCGTGGCTTCCAAAGATGAAGTGGATCAATTTTGGCGGCGGCCACCATATTACAAGAAGCGATTATGACATTAAACGGTTAAAGCGGTGCATCTGCCATATGCAGGAAACATACGGACTGGAAGTCTATCTGGAACCGGGGGAGGCCGTCGCGCTGAATGCGGGGACGCTTCTGACGGAGGTGCTGGAGACAATGGAAAACGGCATCCGGATCGCCATTCTGGACACTTCCGCAGCATGCCATATGCCGGATGTACTGGAAATGCCGTACCGTCCGCCGCTGAAAGATGCAGGCCTTCCGGATGAGAAGCCTTACACATTCCGTCTTGCCGGCCCGACCTGTCTTGCGGGAGATGTGATCGGTGATTATTCTTTTGACCATCCGATCGCACCAGGGGAATGGCTGGAATTTCAGGATATGGCAATCTATACGATGGTAAAAAACAATACCTTTAACGGGATGAAACTTCCGGATATCGTATTGGAAGATCAGGGAGACTATCAGATCATCCGAAGCTTTGGATACGACGAATTTAAACGTAGACTCTAAAAAATAATAGACACAGTGTTGCATTTCAAGTCTTTTTATATTATAGTGAAAGAAGAAAAAGAGGAGGATGCCGGCATGACAGGACAGAAAGTGGATAAAAGAGTTGCGAGAACCAAGACAAGATTAAAAGAAGGTCTGGCAGATCTGATGACGGAAAAAAGTATTCAGGAGATTACGGTAAAAGAGCTTGTGGCCCATGTTCACATCAACCGTTCTACTTTTTATCTGCACTACTCTGATATTTCCAACATGCTTGAAAATGTGAAGCAGGAGCTGATAGAGGAGATTGCCGAAGTGATGGAAACTTATCCGCCGGAACCATTTTCCGAGCAGAGTGTTCTGTTTATGAAGGACATCTTCTTTTCTCTCGGGAGAAACCGCAAACTGTATCGATCTCTTATGGGAGAAAACGGGGATCCGGCCTTTGTTCAGGAGGTAGAGGATCTTGTCGGAGAGAAGTGCCTGACCGGACTGAAGCGCCAGTTCCCGAATGAGATGAATGTATTGAAATATTCCTACCGGTTTTGTCTGTCAGGCTGTGTCGGGCTCATCCGCTACTGGCTCCAGAAAGATCCGGAGGAATCGGAAACGCCGGAAGAGATGGCAGATATTGCATTCCGCTTTATTATGAGCGTGATCCGCGATACGCACCCAAGAGTCCGGAGATAACAGGGGGGACGAAGATGCAGATTGAGACGTTGAAACAGGCGGGAGCCATTTATCTGGAACAGATCCAGGAAGGATTTGATCAGTGCGACTGGGTAGAATTCACACTGGATGCCGGGGAAGCTGTGGATAAACTGTCCGCAGAATGGGAGGCATGTGGAAAAGAGAATGCCTGGGCGGACTTTTATTACTTCACTCTTCCCGATGAGGCGAAGGAAAAGATCAGGGAAAGCCTGACGGAAGAGGAAAACAGGTACCTAAAAGAGCTGGAAGCGGAGGAAGACGGCATCATTTTTCCGCTGGAGGAACGGCTTCTGAGGCTGCTTGCGAAGCTGAATGAGACCGAGATGCTCTTTTCCACCTTTTACTTTACTAATCCGGCAAGCACCTGGTGGGGAAATTACCGGAAAAACTATGTGGTGTTCCGGGAAAAGAAATGAAAAAGCAGCGATGAGAGTGAATAGAAAAAACAGATAAGGAAAGGACATGGAGCATTTTCCGGCTCCATGTCCTTTCTGTCTGTGACTCTTTATTCTTCTTCCGGTTCTTTTTCGACCTTTGATACAAGTGCGGACTGGATTCTTCTTCTGGAGATCGCATCTACGTGGATGTGAATATCCCCGACATCCAGATCGACAGTTGTACCATCTTTCGGGATCGTCTTCAGGTTACTGAACACCATTCCGCCAAGTGTGGTATAGTCGGAAGATTCCGGGAGATCGATGTCCAGTTCTTTTGCGATGTCATCGACATCTGCGGTTCCGGTGACTCTCCAGAGATTTTCTTTGAGCTGTTCGATCTCCGCCGGTTCGTTTTCATCAAATTCATCGTAGATATTTCCAAAGATTTCTTCCACCAGGTCTTCCAGCGTTACAATACCGGAAGTATCGCCGTACTCGTCAACCACGATTGCAATGTGCAGTTTCTGCTTCTGCATATCACGGAAGAGCGTGGATGCATGAACCGTTTCCGGGATAAAGTATGCCGGACGCAGAAGTTTACGGATGTTCGTTTTCTCACCGTTGGCGCGGGAAAGCAGGAATGTACGCGCATTAAGTACACCGATAATGTCGTGGAGATCATTCTGGTATACAGGGTAACGGGAAGTACCGGATTCCGTAATAAGCTGCGTGATTTCTTCATCGGTAGCATCCGCTGAGATGGCGATGATCTCAGATTCATGTGTCATACAGTTCCGGACAATGGTGTCATTAAATTCCAGCACATTCTGGATCCATTCTTTCTCATCGCTGTCAATTGATCCATTCTCTTCTCCGAGCTCTACCATGAGACGAATCTCATCCTCCGTTACGGTCTCTTCTTCCGCTTCCGTCTTCATACCAAACATCTTCAGTACAAGATTGGTAGAAAGAGAAAGAAAGGCAACTGCCGGCTTCATAATCAGAGCAACAAAAGAAACTACACGATAGACAAATTTTGCTACAGCAAAGGATTTCTGCATGGCAATCCGTTTTGGAACCAGTTCACCGAAAATCAGTGTGAAATAGGAAAGAATAATGGTGATCACGATAACGGAGAGTGTATCCAGTACTGAGACCGGGAGAGAATGAAATCCCAGGTCTTTGTATACCCAGTCTACCAGATAGCCGGAAAAGTTGTCCGCGGCAAACGCACTGCCGAGGAATCCTGCCAATGTAATTCCGATCTGGATGGTTGAGAGAAATCCGGAAGGCTCTTCCACCAGTTTCAGAAGACGGGCACAGGTTTTATCGCCGTCCTCCGCCGATTTCCGAAGTTTGGAGGCATTCAGTGAGATCACTGCGATCTCCGCCGCCGCAAAAAATGCATTTAAAAAGATAAGAATGACCTGCAGCAAAAGCTGGGGTAATATAGAATTCATAAATCAGTTCTCCTTTATTCATCATATTATTTGTAAAAATGTAAAAGCTTCAAATGCCGGTAAAATACAGGCGCTGTCATAGCCGAAGCCGGATAAAAAAACACAAAAAGGCATAGCCTGTTGTTTCATGAAATGACAGACTATACCTCATATCCGGATTTATGTTCATTTTTACAAAATTATGATGCTCAGAATCACCGTCGCTTGAGTCGTCCATAAAAATGTAATACATCCTTTCTGAAAATAATCATCTGTTACTGACAGATGTCGAGATGATTATATAGGATGGCGGTGAAAATGTCAATAGCGCAGTCTGAGAGTTCTCATACGACGCGTATCCGGAACCGGTTCAGGTTCAGGCATCAGGAAACCCGACCGGACATTTCATAGACCTTTTCGGCAGCCGCCATGGTGGACTCGCGGTGGGAGACGATGACGATTGTTTTGTCCCGGCCCAGATCTTTGAGAGATCTCAGAATGATGCTTTCGTTGAGGGAATCCAGGTTGCTGGTAGGCTCGTCCAGAAGGATGAGCGGAGCATCGTGGAGAAAGGCTCTTGCCACCCCGATCCTCTGCTTTTCTCCGCCGGAGAGAGTATCTCCGAGTTCTCCGACCATGGTGTCATATCCATTCGGAAGGCTCATGATAAACTCATGGAGAGATGCCTTTTTCGCGGCTTCCTCGATTTCAGCCCGGGACGCGCCCGGCTTTGCGACCGCGATATTGTTGGCAATGGAATCGTGGAAGAGGCTTGTCTCCTGAGTGACATAACTTTCCATATCCCGGAGGTCTTTCGTGTTGATCGAAGCAAGCTTTCGTCCGCCGATCTGGATGGAACCGCTGTCCGTATCATAAAAGCGCATCAGAAGTTTGAGAAGCGTGGATTTTCCGGAACCGCTCTTTCCATGCAGACCGATCCGGCTTCCCTTTGGTATGGAAATGGAATAATCGGTGAGGATCTGTTCCTCCTCGTACGCAAAGGAAAGATTCTGACATTCGACAGACCCGAATTCAGACGGTTCTTTTCCGGTGACTTCTTCAATTTCCGGTTCTTCTTCCAGAAGAGACAGAACACGTTCGCCGCTTGCAAGTGTCTGCATCAGATTATTGGAAAGTCCGGACAGCGCCACGACCGGGCCAAAGGAGCCCATCATCAGAATCGTACACAGAAAAGCGCCTTCCATATCCATCCGGCCTTCCATGCACATCCATGAGCATAAGAAGAGCATCCCGAAAGAGAAGAACAGGATCAGAAGACTTGTCAGTCCTCTCTGGTTTCCTTCCAGTTCTTTCATCACAGTCTGTTTCCGGTTGAGTTCCCTGCTCCGCGCTTCCAGTTCTTCCATCCGTTCTTTGCCGCAGCTGTACTGGATTGTTTCATCCAGTCCCCGAAGGCTGTCCAGAACAAAACTGTTCAGCTCACCGAATTCATTCCGGAATGCCATTCCGGATCCGGCACCTTTCCGTGAATTCCACACCGGAATGAGAACGCCGACTGCCACATAGCCGCACAGCGCAAAGATTCCTGCCGGGATGCTGTAGTGGAAGAAAAAGGCTTCCATGATCAGACAGGTCAGCACAGCAATGGCAATCGGGGAAATGGTGTGGGCGTAAAACACTTCCAGAAGTTCAATGTCTGTTGTCAGGATGGAAATCAGGTTTCCCTTATCCTTCCCGTCCAGCTTTGCCGGACAGAGACGGCGGAGGGCGGCAAAGACCTTATGACGGATCAGCGCCAGCAGCTTGAACGCAATATAGTGGTTGCATGCCTGTTCACCGTAGTGGAGAATGCCTCTGAGAATGGCAGCAGCCCCAAGGCAGAGAAACAGAAATCTCAGTGAAAATCCACCCATCAGGCCGGAAAGCTTCAGAATTCCTGCGCCGGCCATGACCGTAAGGAAAATGGCGCACAGATAGCCGGCCACACCCAGAAGGATGGCCGCAAGCATGACATGGAGCAGAGGACGTACCAGTCCGATCAGCTGTCCCATGATTTTGATTCCGCTTCGTCGTTTCATGATTCAATCCCCCTTATTCTGCATAAATCCTGCTGTTTTTTGAACATGGCCGCATAACTGCCGTTTTGCAGCATCAGTTCTTCGTGTGTGCCGCTCTCGGAGATTTCCCCTTTTTCCATCATGTAGATGCAGTCGGATGCCGTCACATTGGCCAGACGGTGGGAAATAAAGAGAATGGTCTTTGTCTTTGCGAGTTCCCGGACCACTTCCATGATCTGGTCTTCGCTTTCTACATCAATATTCGATGCCGCTTCGTCGAGAATGTACATTGGCGTATCATGGAGAAGGGCTCTTGCAATGGCAAGACGCTGTCTCTGACCGCCGGAGAAATTGCTTCCCTGCTCCTCAAGCACCGTATCCAGTCCGTTCTGGTTTTCCAGAAATTCCAGAAGACGCACTTTCTGAAGCGCATCTTTCATCTCGGAATCGGACGCATCAGGATTTCCCATCCGGAGATTGTCCCGGACCGTTCCTTTAAAGAGATAACTGTTGTGGCGGATCAAGGTGACGGCATGCATCAGATTCTCCTCACGGATTTCGGATACCGGAATTCCGTTGATCCGGATCCGGCCGCGGAAGTTCCGGATCTTCCCGGTCAGAAGAGCGGCGGCAGTACTTTTTCCACAGCCGGAGATGCCGACAAGGGAGATAAAGCTGCCTGCCGGAATGGTCAGGGAAATATCCTTTAATACCGGCTTTTCTTTTTCATAGGAAAATTCTACGTGGTCAAAGGATACCTGTACCGGACCGGCCTCCAGATGTTTTGTTCCGCTCTGTCCTTCCTCCAGATCCAGAATCCGGAAAATCTTGTCACTTGCCGACATTCCGTTCATGGCAATGTGGAAGAAAGAACCAAGGAGTCGGAGAGGAATGAAAAATTCCGATGCCAGAAGGATAATGGTAAATGCTCCGGCAAAGCTGACGTGTCCGTCCGCGTATTCCAGTACGGTGACGATCATTCCGATGGCCGCGCCGCCGTAGGCGACAAGATCCATCACACTGACAGAATTCAGCTGCATGGTCAGTACCTTCATGGTAATCTTGCGGAAGCGTTCGGCCTCCTCGTCCATCTCACAGGCTTTCATTCCGTCTGCCTGATAGATTTTCAGAGTTGTCAGTCCCTGCAGATTTTCCAGAAAACTGTCGCCGAGCTCCGTGTAGATTCCCCAGTATTTATTCAGCAGTTTTTTGGCGAATTTCTGCACCGCCACAATGGATACCGGAATCAGCAGCACACAGATCAGAAGAATGAGGCTTGCCTTGAGGCTGACAGGCGCCAGCACAAGAAACAGTGTGACCGGAGCCAGAAGGCTGTAAAACAGCTGCGGAAGATATTTTCCATAGTAGATCTCCAGCTGTTCCACCCCTTCGGTAGTAACCTGTACGACCTCGGAAGTCGGTACCTTTTCTTTATACGATGCACCGATCCGCAGAAGTTTTTCATAAATCTGGCGGCGCAGCACAAGCTTGACATCGGAACTTGCCCTGCCCGAAGCGATGGCGGCCATTTTTTCGCAGCCAAAGCGTACAAGAAGCGAAAGAACCGCAATGACGGCGGTCCGGGTCCAGATTCCCTGATTCAGTGTGCCGTCCATCAGACTTTGCAGAAACGTACCTGCCGCAAAGATGGCCGCGATCTGAAACAAAAGAGCGATCCACTGCCAGAGAATATTCTGGATAATATATTTTTCAGATCCCTTCAAAAGCTTCATGAGCCTTGTCTTGATCATATCATTGTTCTCCTTTTAGTTTTTTCTTTTCTTTCATCGAGCAGATCATGTGATCCACTGCCATAACGGGATGGTGCAGCAGCATCCTTGGACCGGAAAACCGCATGACTTCCCGGATCCGTTCCCGCATTTCCGGGCGGTAGCAATGCACGCGGCAGTTGCTGCAAAAGGTTTTTGATTCCATGAACGGACAATGGTCCGAGCGAAGGTGCGAGTAGGAACGAAGCTCCAGACATTCCGGGCAGAGCTGTTCCTTTGCTGTATGATGCTTTTTATGGCAGTAGAGAGCGATCATCAGATCGACGACCTGCTTTTCACGCTCTCTTTTGTCTGCCGTGCTGAGATTCTTCCTCATGACTGCTCACCCTGCGGGATAGTACGGATTTTTGTAAAAAAGTAGGTGTATTTAAAGAGGATCAGGAAAACGATGAAAAGTCTGCCCGGCAGATTTGACATCATGTACATGGCGATCAGAAGCATGGCAGAAGCCGGAAGCAGAATACAGAGCTTCGTCTTCAACGTCATGGCCCGTTCCTTTACAAAACTGTCCAGATGATTCTGGTACAGACGTGTTCCCATAAACCAGCGGTGGAACCGTTCGGAGCCTTTTGCAAAACAAAAAGAGGCTACCAGAAGAAACGGTGTGGTCGGCAGTACCGGAAGTACGACGCCCACAGCGCCGAGAGCGAGTGACAAAAAGGCTGCGATCAGCCACAAAAAGCGAAAAGGATTTCGTTTCATAAATACCTCCTGATTTACTTAGTGGATAGTCTCAACTAACTTGCGAACCTATCCTAGCATAGGAGGCAACAGGATTTCAAGCAAAAAAAATGTTCCGGGGACGGAACATTTTGGAAAAGGATATGGAAAACAGTCTGTTTTCTGCGGGTACTGATTGTTCCGCCCCTGGAACAAAGGGCTGTTTATTTAAAAATCATGATCATTCGAGCGCGGCTCTTTGGCATATGCACCGGTCCGACAGAGCAGGTAAACTCCATTTCCACACTGGCCTGCAGAATCCGCTCCTCCTCCCGATAAAAGAAATCCAGAGGCTGGATCGGAAAGACAAATGCATCCTCCCGGCGTCCGCATGGCCGGGAATCGCCGTGGATGAAACAGGAGAGACTGTCCACCTGCCCGCGCATCCGCATGCCGCGGACACGGGAATCCTGTTCCACCTCCCGGATTTTCAAAAAGACTTCGCCCTTTCCCTCCTGAATCCGGAGCAGCCCGGGATGGAAAAAGCCCTGATCCGCCATGGAAAGCTGTGCTTCCTCTTTCCCAACCTTGTAGATGGAGAAGGCAAATTCGTACTCTCCGTCCGGAAGCTGGAAGCAGAGCCGGTCTCCCGGAATTTCAGTAACAGATTTCAGGGAAGCAAAGAAAATGGAAAGACGGTGCCGGGAATACAGTTTTTTTCGGGTGTCCGTCGAAAGCGCACAGACAGTCCGTCTGGCTTCCTCTTCTAACAGGTCACCCTGCAGAAAAATCTCCGACTGTAACCATTCTTTCATCTGGTCAACTTCCTGCCGGAGAGCACGGGCTGCCTTTTCGCCGTCAGGGGATAACATTGGTTTCCCAGGTTCCGCCACGTAGCCCATCTCAAAAAAGGCACCCAATGTCCGGCTGAACGTGGATTTGGCAACACCGCAGGCTTTTGCAGCCGCAGTTACGGATAAAGGCTGGTCTTTCCTTTCATATAAAAAGAGCAGATATTTGATTTTCTCTTCTGCCAGATCTCTGGTCATGCCGTTTCACCTCATTTTGGTTAGCAATATCTAACCAAAACAGTAGCATTGAAACGACCGGATGTCAATTCTTTTTTGCCCGAAAGCAACATACTGTGGACTATGACATCATTACAAGCCGGGCTACGGCAATTGGATCATCCTCAGAGAAGCCCTGAGCGCAGTATAAAATCGTGTGGACATAGTCTGCCTCCAGAGACAGTGCAAGTGCGATCTCTTCTACAGATTTTCCCTCTCCATAAACGGAAAGGACCTGTTGAACATCAGAAATGGTTTTGGCAAGCGCCGGATCCTGAGTCTCATCTGAACCGGTGGATGGGATTTCTTCTCCAGCGAGCATAAAATCTTCCAGTTTCAACTCTTTCTTCTCCTCGTTTTCCTTATAATATTCTTCGGACAGCTCCCAGTCCGTCGTATCAAATGAATTTTCTTTGTCAGCCATGGAAAAACCTCCTTTAAAAATAGGTGACTTTATTGTAATATGAACAACAGAAGAGTGCAAGGAAAAGAGGCGATACGATGAGGTATTACATTGCGGACTGCCACTTTTTCCATCGGGGACTGAATGAAAAGATGGACAAGAGAGGCTTTGCGGATGTGGAAGAGATGAATGAATATATGATCCGGAAATGGAACAAGAAAGTACGTCCGAAGGACGAAGTTGTCATTCTGGGAGATTTCTCCATGGAAAAAGGAGAACGGACTAATGAGATTCTGCGGAGACTTCACGGAAGGCTGTATCTGATCGAAGGAAATCACGATTATTATCTGAAGGATTCCGATTTCGAACGGGAACGTTTCGTATGGATCCGGCCTTATGCGGAGATGAAAGACAACAAAAGGAAAGTCATTCTCTGCCATTATCCGGTCTTCTGCTATCACGGACAGTACAGGAAAGACCAGGAAGGAAATGCACGCACCTATATGATGTACGGACATGTCCATGACAGCTTTGATGAAGTACTGGTATCCCGATTTGTCCGGGAAACCGGGGAGACAAAAAGGGTCAATATGTACACAAAAGAGGAGGAGACGATTCCGTGCAACATGTTGAACTGCTTCTGCATGTATTCCGATTACGAACCGCTCTCTCTGGACGAATGGATAGAACATAACAGAAACAGGAGGGCAAAACAGGGAGGCAGCGAGGAAACCGCACAAGGGGATGGCGCGCCGGAAAAAAGAATGGTATAGTAAATGAGGAAGACAACGAAAATCAATATATAAGATAAGAAAGTACAGAAAGCAGCAGACGGAGGAAAAAAACGATGCGCAAAGAAGCAGCTTTAAAGATGTGGTGGGAACTGTACGAAGCAGCCTGCCGGATAGAAGAATTGAAACCATGGGAGTACCTGACAAAGGATCAGTATGTCGTTATTCAGTTAAAAGATGAGAAAGAACCGGTCTTTCTCCGTATCCTTGGAAACGGACAGGGAGAGGAAAAAGAGATCCAGATTTATCCTGGCTTCAAAGGATGGCAGGATCTGACCATGATTGCGGAATTGGGAACCGGACTGGAAGAATATCTTTCCGAAGATTATGCCATGTCGGACCGCCGCGCTTTGATCTGCAGATATGGAAAGAAGTCAGACATGATGTATTCACAGCAGGAGATTTCAAAAGCACTGAATCTTCCGATGGCAAAAGAAGAGATGTGGCCGAATTTTATTTCCTACCGTTCCAGATACATTCCGTTTTCACCGGATCAGGACGAGGTGCTTATGATGACAGAAGCCATCCGAAACCTGTTCATGTGCATCCGGGCGCTGGAAGAAAAGAAGCTTCCAATGAAGTGGGAAGAAAATGAACGGCTCTGCCGGATTTTTAATGTCGAGACCGGACTCTGGAACATGTTCCCGGCAAAGATTCCGAAACAGACCCGGCCATACATGGGAATTCAGATTCAAAAAGAAGAATTAAAAGAAGAACTGAAAAATACTCCGGAAAAAGAGCAGAATGTTCAGATTGATTTTTACTATACTCATATCGCAGAAAGCGACGAAGAGGCGGGAAGACCGAGAAATCCATTTCTGTTCGTTGCGGCGGACGAAAAGACCGGAAAAATCATAACCCGGTATTTCCTCAAACCGGAGGAGACAGAGCTGTCTGTGGTATCCAATTTCCTCTTAAGCCATCTGAAACAGCAGGGAAGAATGAGAAAGATCACTTCCGGAAATCCGTGGATCATCAAGGCGCTGGAACAGATCTGCCAGGAGCTGGGGATTGAGACGGAATTAGGAAGAACGGAAGTGCTTGAGGAACTGATGAAGAAGATTGAAAACCGGATGTAGGAGATACAGATGAAAACATTTCAGATAAAATTGGCGGAAAAGAAAACAAAACCACCGGTATGGAAGCGGTGTATTGTGCCGGGAGGCATTACCTTTTCACAGCTTGCCGTGATTCTGGAGGCAATAGCGGAGACAGAAGTTTCAGAACAGTATGAATTTGAATTTTACCAGGCCGGAATTCAGTTAAGAGAGTGGAGAGAGGGCGAACAGGCAGTCAGAAGATATAATTTTGATTACTGGTGTTCTTCTGATACTTATGTTGATGATCTCATGGGGCAGGAAGCGTGGTTTACATTCCGGACAGGAAAAGAAAAGGAATATCGTGTTACGATTGAAAAATGCGTTACGGACGAGGAACCATATCCACGTATTCTGAAACAAAAAGAAAGTCCGGACAGCGGGAGTTGGATGGACGTGGAGAAAGCGAATCAGGAGCTTCGCGGACAGTTTCAGGTGACATATGGAGATCCGGATTACCGCACATTTGGCGAGCTGAAACAGGAAATGAAAACGGGCAGTTTCGGCCTCAGGGGAGCAGAAAAACCTGTGAGCCGTGCGGAACGCAATGAGAAGTCCACAGAGACAAAGCTGAGGGAGTTTGCGGATCTTTTGCAGAAGCATCTTGCAGAAAACAGGAATACGCTGGACAGATATGCAAGAAATCCTGAGATGACAGCGATTCTGTCCTCCTGGACGAAAGAAGAACTTAAAAATCTGGCAGAAGACCTGGAATTAAAAGGATATCATTCTTTAAAAAAGGATATTCTGGTCTGCAAAATTAAGGAAGAACTTTTGAAGCCGTCTGTGATGGAACGGCAGATGCTGATGTTCAGTGATGAGGAAATTGCTGCGTTTGAAAGCGTACTGAAAACAACGGGATATTACCCGGTCAGAAAAGATCTGGAATTACTGGAAGGATTTTATAATCTGGCCTATGTGGGAATTTATAATGACAATTTCGCCGCAGTTCCGGATGAGGTAAAGAAAGTATACAAAAAGGTCAATACACCGAAATTCCGGAAAAAGAGGAAGACAGCTTTCTGGATGATACGGTGTCTTACAATGGTAATTTTCCTCTACGTCCTGGCGCCTATTTCCGTTATAAAGGAAATGCTGGTGAAATGTCTGGGCGAATGCATCGGTGAAGAGGAATTCCGGGAGATCTTTACATTGATTCCAGACTATTTGAATCCTTGTGTCATCCGTGGCGAGTGGGTCATTTACAAAGAAGTTCTACCGCAGGGGCTTTATAACAAGATTAAAGAAAGCCAGGAAGACCTGGAATATTATATTCCGGAACAGGAAGAGATTCTGGATTATACAGAACATGGATATCCATCCAGGGATGCCTGTTGCAGGAAAGTAAAAGAGTTTCTTGGAAAACGAATGAAGATTGAAAATGAATTTGTAGAAGAGCTGATGTGCGAACTATACAGCAGGCTGTCTTTGGGAAAGATGCCGTCTGATGTGGTAGAGATTTTTGAGGAAGAAGGCATCATATTTCCAGATGAAACTACGGTCAGGGATTTCATAATATTGCTGATGGATTTGAATAATAACACAAGGATGATTCAAAACAGAGGATGGACTCCGAATGAGATGATAAAGAAAATGCCGGTACTTCCCGAAGAGAAGAAGCCGACCCTTGTTCCAATGAGCAGTTTGGCAGCGGAGCAGCTTAAGCACGCATCTGATGAACTTCAGAAGATGGGATTTACAGTCGATTTGGATTCCGGAGCAGATGAAGTGGAAACTGTTTTTATGCCGGATGGAATCGAGGGACAAGTTGTGAAAGGTATGAAAAAGATTTATCCAAATGATCCTTGTCCGTGTGGAAGCGGAAAGAAATATAAAAAATGCTGCGGGAAAAATAAGAAGGGATAAAAAAGAGAAATAGAGGCGTATTGTACAGGTGGCACACCGAAGTCAATACGCCTTTTCTGCTTTATTTGATGACAAATGCGGCTGGAAACATCAGCATTTTTCTCAGGGTCATGCTATGTTCTTCTTTCTTATAAGAATAAGACACCGGAAACCAGACAGGTGTAGACATTCTACACAAATTTAGCAAAAAGAATGGAATAAGTCAGAAGGCTATTATATAATTTACTTTTAGGGAAAATGCTTTGGGATTGTGTCAGAAAATAACTCAGAAAAGGGGATTGTCATGAAAGTATTAGTGATACCAGATGTTCACCTGAAACCATATTTGTTTACTCAGGCGTCATCCATTCTGGAGAGCGGTGCTGCCGACCAGGCGGTCTGCCTGATGGATATTCCGGACGACTGGGGACAGGAACATCATATTGAACGATATGTAGAAACGTATGATGCCGCAATCGCATTTGCAAAGAAGTATCCGGACACACTCTGGGCCTATGGAAATCACGATCTGTGTTACATGTGGAACGAACGGGAAAGCGGATACAGTGTAGCGGCTGCCTGGACAGTAAGAGAAAAGCTGATGGAGCTAAGACACGCACTTCCGGAAGGAAACGAGATCCGGTATATTCAGAAGATTGACCAGGTGCTGTTCTGCCATGGCGGCGTCCGGGACGAATTTGTAAAGGGAACGGTAGAAGCGGAAAAGTATGATGACGTGGACGAAGTGGTGCGTACGATCAATGGTTTTCACCACGATCTGATGTGGAATGATATCTCTCCTATCTGGTACAGACCGCAGTATTCCAGCTGGAAAATGTACGGGGAGGATCAGGTGCTTCAGGTGGTTGGGCACACTCCGGTAGAAGCGATCTACAGAAGAGGAAATGTGATATCGTGTGATGTCTTTTCCACATACCGGGACGGAAGCCCGATCGGATCCCGGGAATTTCCGATTATCGATACAAAGACATGGGAATTTCAGGGAGTAAAATATTGACTGCACGCAGCGTGCAGGACTAGTATATCAGACAGGACAAAACCGTGTTAAATGGTCAAAGGCCCTGAATGTGCCAGATGAGAGGGAAAACAAAGGATAAAGGAGAGAGAAAAAGTGACAAATCTTATGAAAAAGATGAATGTGAAAAAAGTAACGGCAGTCATTGTGCTGCTCGTAGTCATGATTCTGTCTATGACAGTTGGTTCAAAAGTGGCAAGTGATCCGGAAAATCATAAGAAGACGATCGAATCATTGGATGAAAAGAAGGAAGATGTTCTGAAACTCACAGCTACATCTGCAGCGGCATCCACAGCTCTCGCCGCCATTCCTGGTGATGCGACAACACCGGTGGCAAATAAGCTTGCGGATCTGACATCGTATTTCCTGATTATTTTGATGGTGGTCTTTCTGGAAAAATATCTGGTCACTCTGACCGGCTATGCCGCATTTACCATTTTGATTCCGATTGCATGCGTATTGCTTGCTGCCGGAATCTGTGCAAATAAGGCGGTACTGAAAATGCTGGCAGCAAAAATCGCACTGTTTGCTGCCGTGATCTTTCTTGTAATTCCATTTAGCATGAAGGTCTCTTCGATTATAGAAGACACATACGAGATATCTATGGAAGAAACAGTGAAAGGGGCGGAGGATCTCACAGATGAAATCAATGAGAACACGGATTCCGAAGGCAATATCATCGAGAAAGCGCTGTCAAAGATCAAAGCCGGAGTAACCGGACTGCTGGATAAAGGGGAACAGATCCTGAATCAGTTTATTGAGACGATTGCCGTTATGCTGGTAACATCCTGTCTGATTCCGATTCTTGTACTCGTCTTTATGCTCTGGTTCATAAAGATGCTGTTCGGAATCCAGATCAATGTGCCAAAAGATATGCCAAAACGGATCGCGTCAAAAGTCCCGGGACAGAAAAAGGTGGGTGCCAAATTGCAGGATAAGGTCAGTGCTTCAGAAGAGACAGATGGAAGGACGGATGCATAGCTATGATGGAACGATGAAAGAAATGACATTTGATTTTGCGGCAAAAGATATCAGGGGCAATTGGAAAGGTTCGCAGGAGACAGTGATAGTGATATCGAGTCAGAGTAGAATTAGTAGTATGGGTGTGATAAAATATATTTTGTATTAATTTTACAAACGATCTATGCTATCTTAAACGTAAGAAAGAGGTGTCTGATATGAACAGATTTTCTGAAAAAGACTGGAAATTATTTCGGAGAAAAATTGTCGGATGGCAGGAAGCATATATGGATAAATTGAATAAAGAATATATCGAAATTCTTAGCGGTGAGGGAGATCCATCTGATAAATTCTGGAAGCTCGAGACGCGAATCAAAGAGGATAAAAAGAATTGTGGAGTACAGTGTGAAATGAGCAGGTCCAATCAGTTCTATATTATAATGTCTTTGTTGAATGAAGGTGCGATTGTGTTGGAGGATCTTGATGATTTTAGTGATGATTTGAAAGATACAATTAAATTTTTTTACAGAAATACATAAACAAAGTTTGTGGGAGATTATAGAATTATAGTCCTATAATCTCCCATATTTTCTATATTTACAAGTTTCTTATACTATGATAATTATTTTGCGAATTGGAAAATGCTTACCTGGAGTCTATCTTCTATGCTAATGTTATGTAAATGAATAAAAATGGAAAATGTGTCAAAAATATTCAATGGAGGGTTGCAAATGGTTGATGCAAAGCATAATATAATGAGTAAAAATGGTAAATGTGTCAAAAATATTCAATAAAACGAGGTGGCATATGGAAATTAAGAGAGACAATTATTTAGAAGCTCTAATAAATCGAATGCATAATCATATGATCAAAGTAGTGACCGGGGTCAGAAGATCGGGGAAATCTTATCTGATCTTTCACATTTTCCGGCATTATCTTTTGGAACAGGGTATTCCGGAATCTCACATTATCAGCATTGAGCTGGATCAAAGAAAGCACAGACAATACAGGAATCCGGACGCAGGTATAAACATCAGAGGCATAATTTCAATCAGGAACCGTCC
>MHCFR00700__coassemble_591_pt1 | contig 27282 bp, 26 predicted proteins | sample MHCFR00700__metabat2_high_PE_025 | metagenome-assembled genome bin MHCFR00700
TTTTTTTACTTTTTTTCGTAACCCGTTCTCTCTCGGAAACAACTCTGACATCTTATCATGTCATTTTGCATTTGTCAAGAACTTTTTTATTTTTTCTTTTCTCCTGCTTGCTGTTTTCGGGCTTCCCCTCGACAGCCATATCAGATTACCACATCTTTTTTTGCTTGTCAACAAATAATTTCATTTTTTTCAAAAAAATATTTTTTTCGAAATAATCGCTTCTTTCTCCTTGCCGCAGTCCCCTTTCTTCTCAGGAGCAGACAGGGTCCTATTCCCGGAGCGTTTTCTTTCACAGAAACGGACTTTTCCACAGAACAAAGAAAACGGACAACAGTCCGATCTGTTGTCCGCATCATTTCAATAACTACGGTATTCAGTTTTTCCCGATTCTGTTAAACACCATCTCATACCCGTCATTTCCATAAGTAAGGGACCGGTTCACACGGCTGATCGTTGCAGTGGAGGCGCCTGTCTTTTCGGAAATCTCAAGATAGGTTTTCTTCTCTCTCAGCATGCGCGCCACTTCAAAGCGCTGTGATAAGGACAAAAGCTCATTGATTGTACACACATCCTCAAAGAAGATATAACACTCCTCCTTGTTTTTCAGACTCAGAATTGCTTCAAATAACTGATCCACCGCTTCTGTATGTATTTTTTTGCTATATTGTCTTTTTTATTTGTATTCTAAGCTATAAAAAAGATATACATCTCCATTTCTCAGGAAATATATATCTTTTTTCATACTTTTTCTGATTTCTACTTCATCCCCGCCCAATATCTTCCACCATTCTTGGGATGTCCTTGAACAAGTTGCATCATCGGTAATCCTGGTTTCAGCATAGCGAACATTTGCTTAGTAGTACAGGAATCACATTCAAAGATCATTTTTGTCTAGAAATATTTTTCGTTACAGGATCATACTTTGGATAATTATCTATAACCTTCTATGAAATCTCATCAATCGCCGTAAAAAACTCGTCATCTGCAAAATAGAAGTAATCCACTTTTCCATCTTCAAAGGCCGCATCGATTTCCTGATGAACCGGATTTCCATTTACACGGATTTCCACACTATATGTTTCCGTATTTTCCTGATCTCCCCCGCCAACTGTTTTCTCAAGCTTTTCAAAAGACAGCTCACAGTCTTTCTCCTGCGCTGCATAATACAGATTCAGAGGGAAACCGCTCCGGTAAAAATTCTGAAGTCCAGATTCCGTAAAATAGTCTCCGTAAACTTCTTCGATCGTCTGGCTCAGACCTCCTGACTGTTCTTCCGTGTCTGTATCCGTTCCCGAAGAATCATCCTGTGCCGCCGCCAGTATCTGATCGGCGCTACCGCCCGGAAAAGAAAACAATTCCTCACATAATGCACGCAGTTGCCTTGTCTCCGGGTTCTGTCCCGAACATCCCGCCAGCAAAACAGCAGAAAGCATCAGGCTTCCAAGGAGAAGGCATCCTCTCTTTTTTATCAATTTCATATTGTATCGACTCCTTATCTCTTTCGTAAAATCTTACTTTTGTCTTTACCAGACAGCTTTTTTAATATTGTACCCTCTCCAGCTCAATTTGACACCGCTTCCGGTAACATGCTACTCCGTATTTTAAGATTGTCTTCATCCCATCCTCAGGCAGCAAGTCTGTGTATCGTCCTGCATTGATCTGATGCAATGCCTCCCGACACCCTGCTTCCAGAGTTCCGTCTTCTGCATATTTCACTTCAATCACAATCCCCGTCTTTTTCTCATCGATCTCTATCAAAATATCCGTATATCCATCTCCGGATTCCCGATTGGATGTCACATGCCAGTTCTCCTTATAATCCAGAAGACCAAGCAGAAGTCCATGAAAATAATTTTCTTTCATCTCTTTTCTCACAGCTGTATCTCTGATACTGATAGTGCGATTGAGATACTCGTTGAATTTTTGCTGTGCATCTTTTGCATCTCCGTTTTCAAATGCTTCGCAAAAAGCACTTAAAGCTGCTCCATCTTTTCGTGCCGTCTCCTGAAACCATCGTGAAATCTGTTCCTCGAAAATATTCAGGATCTCCTTATTCAGAATTGCAAGCCGTATCCGATTCCCATCAGCTCTTCCTCGCCGGGTCAGGTAACCTGTTGTAAACAATACGCTCCAGATATTTTCCTCAGAATCATAAATATCCTTGTAGGTCAACTCCTGCCGTACTGTTTTCACAATACTTTCTCCTGAAAATCCTCGATTCCCACCGGAAGTTTTTTCTCTCTTTCCATCATTTTCCTCTCATCTCCTCCCTGAAGACTGTGGATTCTTTCTTTTGCATAATTTTATCATCTCTTCCGTCTTCAGGCAAGGAAAGCCGGAGATCTTTACTTTCCACAGCACTTTTTATATTTCTTACCGCTTCCGCAGGGACACGGATCATTTCGTCCTACTTTTACCCCTTTCCGCCTGTATGGTTCCCAGCCATCTACCAAAACTTCTGCCCTGTCTGCTGCATTCATCTGACTAGATTCGTTTTCAAGAAACGCTTTCCATTCCTGAATGGTTTGATGATCGGATAATTTCTGTAATTCTTCCAGCACTTCTTTTTCTGTTTGTTCCGCATCCTGTTTTACTCTTTCCAGAAATTGCCGGCTGCACTCATAGTTATATGGATAGTTTTCCTGAATGTACTTTATTTCTTCTGGATGTTCCGGCACATATCGGCACAGATTCCATTCCGAAACAAGTGCATCTCTTTGTATATCTTCTCTGTCTTCCATCCACAATATATCTTTGAGAGTATACGGATATTATAAATAGAAGTCAGACCGGTATCCATAATTTTGCCGACTTTCCTGTCGTCATGGAAACGATACGATTCCCATGTGATAAAAGCTGATTTCAATGTTTCTTTAGTTCTCTCTGTTCTCAGATAATTTTTCCCGCTGATATAATCAATCAGTTCACGGAAAAGCGGGCGGCATTGTTCCAGCAATCCAGCCTCTTTGAATTGCTTTACAGCTTCTTCAAATTCGCCCATTCGATGATATGCCATTCCAAGAGAACAATGATATTCCGCGTTCTCCGGGGCGATTTCCACCAATTCATGAAATGCCATTGCGGCTCCTGCCATATTTCCCTGCGCAAAATAACATTGGCCAAGCAGATTCATGATCTCCGGTTTTGAATCATCCTCATCCAGGATTCGGCAGCACAGCCCTGCTGCTTCCTCGTATTTTTCTTCATCTGCCAGACGAAACGCCTCTTTTATCTGCTTTTGCAGCGGCAGTACAAACTGTCCGGCAAGCTGTTCTATCTCCTCCCACAACGCCTGTTTATCATCTGAATCTTTTATTCTGAGAATCTTATTCATCTTCACCATTCTCCTTTATTCTATTCTGATATTGGTGGACTATTGATTCTCGCGGTTTTATCTTTTTTGTGAGTCCATATTTATAAATCTCAATCCACTGTTCATTTGTACCCGCCAGATCTGCCATCTTTACTTTGATCCTTTTCCAAAAAAAAGATATGTATCTCCGTATTCCCGGAAATACATATCTTTTTCATTTTCTTTTCTAATTCATAACTGCTTCAATGTCTTCCACTGTTCTTGGGATATCCTTTGACAGGTTCCTGCATCCGTCCTCTGTGATGAGGCAGTTGTCTTCGAGACGGAATCCGATGCCCCATTCTTCGTGGTAGATTCCGATATCCACACAGAATACCATACCAGGCTGGATGATGGCGTCTCTTGCGGATACGACATCGTGGGTGTCAAATCCGACATGATGCGCTCCGCCATGCCACATATAGGTTCCGATATCATCAAAGCTCTTGCATACGCCTGCTTCTTTCAGCTGCTCGAAGCAGTAGCGGCGGATCTCCGCATCCACTTCTTTCATCGGGATGCCCGGTTTCAGCATCGAGAACATGTGCTCGGAAGTATTGTACTGACATTCAAAAAGGAGTTTCTGTCTGGAGGAATACTTTCCGTTGCAAGGCCATCCTCTGGATACGTCTGTCAGTTCGTTGTCCCAGCGTACACCTACATCGTTGAGCACGATGTCGCCGTCCATAGCCTGTCCGCGGTATCCATAATAATGGATGCAGAAGTTATTCTTTCCGGCGCTGATAATGGACGGGAATCCCGCTTCCAACACACCATGCTGTGCCAGTGCATAATCATACTCTGCCTTATACTGGTATTCATACATACCCGGTCTTGAATGTGTCATCATGGCAAGAATTCCGGCTTTTGTGATCTCCTGCGCTTTTTCCATCGCACGGATCTCACACGGTTTCTTGATGAGACGGAGCATCTTCATGATCGGCAGGGAATTTTCGATCGGCATGGATGGATATTCCTGCTTCAGGAATGCTTCCATGCTGTCTGCCGCGCTGACAACAACCTGTCCTTCCATCCGGTCAATGTCCAGATACACCTTCTGGATCCGTCCGGAAGTCAGCACCTTTTTCAGCTCTTCTTCAAATGTCTCTTTGTAGGCAAAGCTGGAAATCATGGAGACTGCTTCGATCTCTTCCGGTTTCATTCTGCTTCCGGTCCATCTCTCCTCAATCAGGTTTGGCGGAAGAATAAACAGGGTTTCCCTGTATCCTGATGCGTCTTTCTCCATCATAAGAACAGTATCTTTCTGCTCCATTCCGGTCAGATAGACGAAATTCCGGTTCGCGAAGTAGCCGTAGTCCTCATCAGCCGTCTTACGGACCGGGCTTCCGCTGAAGAACAGGGCAAGGCTGCCCGGCTCCAGCTTCTCCATAAACGCATCTCTGTTTCCCTTGTAAAATTGTGGTTCCATTTGTTATTTCCCTCCTTCGGTCTTTGTACTTTAGTCTAATAGTATTCTAGCACAAACAACCGTCAGAATCACTCTATTTTCATCACTTTTCGCCCTTCATTGAAAAAGATTCTGCAAAATGCTATACTTTTTTCAAGTTTATACTATGATACGATCTTCAGTTTTGATCAGGAGGGCGTTTATGGATTTAAAAGATTTGGAGTATACTCTGGCAATCGCAAAATACCGTTCCATCAGCAAGGCTGCAAAAGAACTCTTTCTTTCACAGCCTTACCTGAGCAGCAAACTAAAATCTCTGGAAAAGGAACTCGGAATCCAGATTTTCCGGCGCACGTCTACCGGGATCATTCCCACCGCCTCAGGTGAAGAGCTGCTGAACAGCGCCGCAAAGATTCATTCTGAAGTGGAATATATACGCCGGCTGAAAGCGCGATCTTCCTGCCGTCTGGATATTGTATCCTACTACAGGCCGTTCTTTTTCAACTGCTTTCTCCGTTTCCAGGGGAACTTTCCTGTAGAGGGTTCTGAAAGTTTTAAGGAGCTTTCCCTGAAGGAATGTTTTCAGGCGCTCAACTCCGGGGCCGCCCGTCTTGCGCTTGTATGCTACGCGAGCAACACTCATGCCATCTATGAAAAAATGGCCCGGTCTTATCATTGTACAGTCAAAAAGCTGTTCCCGGACGTCAGACTTTCCGTAATTATGCGGAAAGGGCATCCTCTTTCCGGACATTCCTGTGTAACACCTGAAGATATGTTTCGTTTCCCACTCGTCTGTTTCAATGATTCTCTGCCGTTTTTCAGGCATATTGAACTGACGGATTTCTCCGGTATTTTATATGTCAGTGACCGCGGCGGTTTTTTTGATACATTGGAAAACAGTGACAGCATCGGAGTTCTGGCTATTCTTGGAGAAGAACCTGTCAAACAGGATATCTGTTATGTTCCGCTGGAGTCAAAATATAATACACTGGACTTCCTGTACGCAACAGCGGACAATTACCAGCCAAATCCCCGGGAGGAACAGTTTCTAGCATTTATCCGTGAGTGCGCACACCCGGTTCAAAACCGGAACTGACGGCAGTTTTCAGCTGCCAGACACATCGCTTCATAATAAAAGGCGGGAGCCCGCCCATAGGGACAGCTCCCGTCTTTTCCTGTTTTCTAGCAGATTTCCGCTCCTGCCGGAACGTCTTTTTCAGGCTGCATCAGTACGATGTTTCCATTTTCATCTTCCGCACAGAGAATCATTCCTTCGGAAAGCACGCCTGCCAGCTTCGCCGGTTTCAGGTTGACAAGAACCATGACTTTCTTTCCGACCATCTCTTCCGGTGAGTACCATTTCTTGATTCCGGACACGATCTGTTTTACCTGGCTTCCGATCTTCACCTGAGAGCAGAGAAGTTTTTTGGACTTCGGAACTTCCTCACATTTGATGATTTCGCCTACCTGGAACTGCATTTTCATGAAATCATCGTAGGAGATTTCCGGTTTTGCCTCGATATCGATCACCGGACCTTCCTCTTCCTGCGGTGCTTCTTCCGGCTGTGCAGGATGAAGTTTCTCTACTTCTTCCATCACTTCTTTGATATCTCTTCTTGCAAAAAGAATCTCCGGCTTGTCTGTCACATGGCCGTCTCCAAGCTGCGCGAGGATCTTTTCGGCTGTCTCCGGCATATATGGTGCAAGCAGTTTTGCTCCTTCGGAGATGCTTGTAATCAGGTTGTAAAGCACTGTCTCAAGACGGTCTTTCTTATCCTCTTCTTTTGCAAGTGCCCATGGCATTGTTTCATCGATATATTTGTTGCAGCGTTTGAAAAGATTGAAAATCTCTGTGATGGCGTCTGCCACTCTCAGGTCTTCCATCTTGGCGTCCACTTTGCCGGATGTCTCTTCCGTCACACGCTTCAGGTCTGCATCCACTTCTTCTGCCACGCCTTTATCCGTCACTGTTCCGCCAAAATACTTATTTGTCATGGAAACTGTTCTGTTTACAAGGTTTCCTAATGTATTGGCAAGGTCAGAGTTCATTCTCTCTACCATCAGTTCCCATGTAATGACACCATCGTTGTCAAACGGCATTTCGTGAAGCACAAAATAACGTACTGCATCCACACCGAACAGGTTGACAAGCTCATCCGCGTAGATCACATTTCCTTTGGATTTACTCATCTTGCCGTCTCCCTGCAGAAGCCACGGATGACCAAATACCTGCTTCGGAAGCGGAAGATCCAGCGCCATCAGGAAAATCGGCCAGTAAATCGTATGGAAACGGATAATATCCTTTCCGATCAGGTGCAGGTCTGCCGGCCAGTTCTTGTTGAAAAGCTCAGAGCTGTTTCCGTCCGCATCGTATCCGATTCCGGTGATGTAGTTGGTCAGCGCATCCAGCCATACATAAACGACATGTTTCGGATCAAAGTCTACCGGGATTCCCCACTTAAATGACGTCCTGGATACACAAAGATCCTGAAGTCCCGGAAGAAGGAAATTGTTCATCATCTCGTTTTTCCGCGCAACCGGCTGAATAAATTCCGGATGCTCGTTGATATGCTGGATCAGGCGGTCCGCATATTTGCTCATTTTGAAGAAGTATGCTTCTTCTTTTGCCGGTGTACACGGACGTCCACAGTCCGGACATTTACCGTCCACAAGCTGGGACTCGGTAAAGAAGGATTCGCACGGAGTACAGTACATTCCTTCATAGTATCCTTTATAAATGTCTCCCTGATCATACAGCTTTTTGAAGATCTTCTGCACCTGTTTCTCATGGTAGTCATCCGTTGTACGGATAAAATGATCGTATGATGTGTTCATCATGTCAGCGATCTCTTTCACCTGGGCAGCTACTTTGTCCACGTACTCCTTCGGAGTCACGCCTGCTTCCTCCGCCTTCAGCTCGATCTTCTGTCCATGTTCATCTGTTCCGGTCTGGAAATAGACATCGTAGCCCTTGCTTCTTTTGTATCTTGCGATTGCGTCCGCAAGCACAAACTCATACGTATTTCCGATATGCGGTTTGCCGGATGTGTAGGCAATCGCAGTCGTGATATAATACTTTTCTTTTTCATTACAATTACTGCACATAGATTTTTCTCTCCTTTTTTAATAAACGCTAAAATCAGCTTCACCTGTTGATACGGTCCACCAGTCAACGCTACAAAATAAACATAGAGTTCCGCTTGCGGAACTCTCGCGCCGAGTGCGGTCGCGTCAGCGACAAATTTCTGCCTCGCACGAGTACGCATCCCGCGGAGCGTTTTTATTTAACAGGGAACAAAGTTTCCTGTTAAATAAAAAGCCTTCCGGGGATATTTCCCCGGAAGGCGAATCCGCGTTACCACTTCCGTTTATCTGCCCCTCGCAGGACAGACCTCTGCGAGTGCCGGACGGCACCCTCCGCTGTAACGGGCGGAACCCATCATGAATTATCACGGTCATCCGTGTTCATCCATGCCGCTCTGAAGCCATCTTCCATCTTCCTTTCTCCATCCCTCTCAGCATCCGGGAATTCTCTGTAAGATTCCAGAACATGTACTCTCTTCTTCTACGCGTTTGCTTATGTAGTAAAAATGGTAGCATAGAAATTTTTGAAAGTCAAGATTTAACAATCCACTTCCCTTTTCGATTGGTTCCTACTCTTTCAATTACTCCCTTTTCTTTCATTTTTTTGATATAGTACTTCAACGTATTTTTATTTAAATTCAGTTTTTCAGCCATTTGTTTTTGAGAAAGAAACGGATTCTGTTCTATCAGTTCCATAATATTTTTTTCAGGATCATTTTCTTTAGACTGGGTGGTTTGGGTGACCGACTGGGTGGTTTGGGTGACTGACTGGGTGGTCTGTTCTTCTCTATTTTCCTCATCCAATGGTACAATAATTTTAAATATATCTCCTTCAATAAACTCGGGATCATTTCCAGAATAAAATTTACTATATTTAAATAAATTTCTTACACCAGAACCAAGCTGATCCGCATAACCAATATTTCTAAAAAAGGATGCGATAATTGGATTTTTGGGTATTGGTTCCATATTATCCGGTGTAATCACAATATTTTGAGAAGCACGATTGGCATTCTCCACATACATCCGTTCCTTTTCTATTACAAATTTTGCCTGATAAGAGCTTGTATATTCACGATGGATCAATGTATTCGCAATCATCTCACGGGTGATAATATTTCTCAGACTCTTACGTTGGTCATCTTCGAGAAAAAATTTATCCAGCAAATGCTTGCGCCCAAATTCCATTAAACGCTCATAGCTTTCTATCAAATTTGTCTGGATGATTTCTCTGTCATCATAACGATCAATGTTTACTCTGCGTAAAAGCGCATCTGTCACATAGGCCGGTACAATGTCTAAAATTACATCGTCTTTTCCAAGAAGCATAACCGCTGCCAGATTGAATCCCTGCTCACCAGTTACACGATCAATAGAATATAATCTCGCACTTTTCAACAATTCATCATCTGTCATACGGCTCCACGGATGTCCGCTTCCGTTACTCTGATTTTCTGCCATAATACGAAGTTTAGGAAGCATATCAATCCGCAAATCCTCTTTCTTTACATATGGGTATAGTTTTCGTTCCGTAAAAATCTCTTGTTTACGGATATACATTTGTGCAATTTGGGAAGTTGCAGTTACTTTCACATCCGCATCATCAATCCGGTCATAAATTATTTTCTTGTAACTATGAACCTCGGCACTTGGTAAAACATGAATATGAATAATTGTCTTGCCCTCATATTTCAGGACTTTGGGTGACAAATAAACTGTAGGTGTAAACAACGCCGGATTGCTGACACAGCTTATAAAGTTTCTGACCATATCAGCTGCCGCATTTTCCGGCACCCCTAAAACAGTTCCATCATCCAGTACGCCTAAAAAAATGTCTCCTCCAAAACGGTTCAGAAAAGAGCATACTGTTTCATATACATCGCTTTCAATACCATTCCCACAACGCTTGAATTCCACTGCGATGGTTTCTCCTATGTCCAGTATTTCCTTAATCGCTTTTGAATCCACAGCCTCGCCTCCTTATTCCGTCACTTTCCCTCCGTAGTACACCAGTCCTACAACGCCCGGTCCTGCGTGTGTGCCTATGCTTGGGCTGACATCGTTGATAACGACATCCTCAAATCCAAGATCGTTTACCATTTTCTTCACTGCGAGGGCATCCTCCATGCAGTCTCCGTGAAGGATTGCCACTTTGCGGTCTTTTCCGTAATGTTCCGGATCCAGCGACTTTTCCATGTTGGTGACAAGTGTTTTCAGCGCCTTCTTCCGCCCGCGGACAGTGCCGTCGGATTTCAGTTCTCCTGATGCCGTTATACGAAGAAGCGGCTTGATGTTGATCATGCTGCCGACAATCGCAGTCGTTTTGGAGACACGTCCTCCTCTTTGAAGATGGTGCAGATCATCCACGGTAAACCAGACATTGATATGGCTTCGTTCTTCATTCAGTACTGTCAGGACTTCCTGCATTGCTTTCCCCTGCTCCCTTAATTCTGCCGCCCGGTACACTGACAGACCTTCGCCGAGGGATGCATTCAGGGAGTCAAAGATCTCGATTTTCCTGTCCGGATACTCATCGAGCAGCTCCCTTGCCACCATGCGCACGTTGTTATAGCTGCCGCTCAATGCGCTGGAAAATGCGATGTGGAGAATATCTTTTTCTTCTTTTAAAACCGTCTCAAATTTTTCCCGGATGACTGCCGGATTGTTTGCCATGGATTTCGGAAGTTCTCCCTTCCTCATCGTCTCATAAAATTCATGCGGGGACATGTTTTTTTCGTCTCCGTAAACCTCATCTCCGAATGCGTAGTACTGCGGAATCACCGGGATTCCATATTTCTTCAAAACCTCTGCCGGCACATCCGAATTTGAATCTGTTGTAATCGTGTAGTCCATCGTTGTTCTGCCTCCTCATTTCATCTCTTTTCTCTAACTTTGTTTTCTCCGCTTGATCACTTTCAGCCTTGTAAATTCTTCTCTGTCTTTTTCTTCCAGTGCGTTGCTGATGCTTGATACAAGCTGTGTATACATCGGGATAGTGATGTTCTGCAGCGCATTGGCTCTCTTCTGCGTCTTTTTAATATTGGAAGCAAGCCGGTAAGCCGCATTCTCCACCATGGAAAGCTTCACCGTCAAATCTTTCACCTTCCGAAAAGCTTCCGCCGCCCGGTCCGCGGACTCTTTTGTCGCGCTGAACGCATAAGTCGGAACCGGTGTCTTCGGTGTATATTTCACATGCGGGATCTCCGTTCCCATGATACTTCTTGTCTGGATCACGATCGAATCTTCGATCGGAACCGTATATGCGATCTGGGAGATCGTATTGATCCCGTTTTCAATATTTGCCTTCTGAAGACATTGATACGCATAGGTAAATGTGCTGTCAATCTCCTCCTGAATGGTGCGGGCCTGATCGATCAGATCCATCAGTTCCCGGATCAGAATGTTTCTCTTTTTATCCATCAGTTCATATCCCTGCTTCGCAAGCGCAAGAGAATTCTTCGCAAGCATCAGGTTTCCTTTTGTCGGAAATGTCCGTGGATCCAACAGCCTCACCCCTTTACATTTCTTTATTTGCTACAGAGCCCGGACTCGCACTCGTGGTGACACCTTCATCCCGTTTTGTCGGATGATAGTATTTGTCCAGAATCTTCGTATTAACACGGTCCAGCTCCTCTCTCGGAAGCCGTCCAAGAAGCTCCCATCCAAGATCCAGTGTCTCCTCGATGGTACGGTTTTCCTCCGGACCCTGACCGATGTATTTCTCTTCAAATTCCTTTCCAAACGCAAGGTATTCTTTATCGATCGGGGAAAGTTCGTCCTCTCCGATAACCGATGCCAGATTTCTTGCGTCCCCCACTTTTGCGTAGGCGGAAAACAGCTGGTTTGCCAGATCCTGATGATCCTCCCTTGTGTAACCCTCTCCGATTCCGTCTTTCATCAGACGGGACAGGGACGGCAGGACGCTGATCGGCGGATAAATGGACTGACCGTTTAAGTTCCGGTCCAGTACTATCTGGCCTTCTGTAATATATCCGGTCAGGTCCGGGATCGGGTGGGTAATATCATCGTTCGGCATCGTCAGAATCGGAATCTGCGTTACCGAACCGCCTGCGCCCTCCACGATGCCTGCTCTCTCATAGATTGCAGCAAGTTCACTGTACAGATAACCCGGAAAGCCCTTCCGGCTTGGGATCTCTCCTTTGGAGGAGGACACCTCACGCATGGCCTCGGCAAAGGATGTCATATCCGTCAGGATGACAAGGATATGCATGTTCTGCTCAAAGGCCAGATACTCTGCAACCGTCAGCGCTACTTTCGGCGTAATCAGACGTTCCACCACCGGGTCGTTTGCCAGATTCAGGAACATGGCCACATGGTCTGCCACGCCGCTCTCCTCAAAAGTTCTGCGGAAAAAGTCCGCCACGTCGTGTTTGACTCCCATGGCCGCAAAGACAATGGCAAACTCTTCACCGGAATCCTCTCCCAGAGACGCCTGCTTGACGATCTGCGCTGCAAGCTGGTCATGCGGCAGTCCGTTTCCGGAGAAGATCGGCAGCTTCTGTCCTCGAATCAGCGTAGTCAGGCCATCGATTGCCGAAATCCCGGTACGAATATAGTTCCTCGGATATTCCCGTTTTACCGGGTTGAGCGGCAGTCCATTGACATCCCGCCTCACTCGCGCGGCAATCGTTCCCAGATCATCGATCGGCTGTCCGATTCCGTTAAAGGTTCTTCCAAGCATCTCGCGGGACAGTCCGATCTCCATCGGATGCCCGGTGAGTCTGGTGTGGGTGTTGACAAGGGACATTCCCTCGGATCCTTCAAAGACCTGGATGACCGCCTTGTCCCCATAAAGCTCAATGATTCTTCCAATCCGCTTCTCGTTTCCTCCCACAATAAATTCTACAATTTCATCATAAAACGCATCCTGTACCCCTTCCAGTACAATGAGGGGACCGTTAATGCTGCTAAGCCCAAGATATTCGATTGGCATAACTGTTTCGTTCCCTCCTTTTATGCATTTTTCTCCAGCACACGCTGGTAGAAGGTATCAATGTCCCGCCGGTACTGCGCAAACAGTTCCAGCCGGTCATTCGGCACATCGTACTTGATGGCAATGACACGTTCAAAAATATTTTCCGACTTCAAAACCGACATCGGATGCCCCATTGTCACAAGGGCCCGTGCCTGTTTGTACAGATATAAAATCGTATCCATCATCAGGAACTGCTTTTCCAGAGAGACGCACGTATCATCTTTGTGGAAAGCGTTCTGCTGCAGGAAGCCCAGACGGATGACTCTTGCAATTTCCAGAATCAACTTCTGGTCATCCGGCAGAACGTCACTTCCGATCAGCTTGACGATTTCCAGAAGGCTGCTCTCCTGATTCAGAAGGGCCATCAGCCGGTTCCGGTAATCTACAAACTTCGGAGAAACATTGTCCTGATACCAGTGTGAAAGATCCTGCAAATATTCACTGTAACTGGAAAGCCAGTGGATGGCCGGGAAATGTCTGGAGTAGGCAAGGCTCTTGTCCAGTCCCCAGAAGCATCTCACAAACCGCTTCGTATTCTGTGTGACCGGCTCCGAGAAGTCACCGCCCTGAGGCGATACCGCCCCGATAATGCTGACTGATCCTCTCGTACCGTTTAAGTTCTGCATCATGCCCGCTCTCTCATAGAAAGCCGACAGCCTGGATGCAAGGTAAGCCGGGAATCCTTCTTCTGCCGGCATCTCCTCCAGACGTCCGGAAAGTTCACGAAGAGCCTCCGCCCATCTCGATGTGGAGTCCGCCATGATCGCCACATCATATCCCATGTCCCTGTAATACTCGGCCAGAGTAAGTCCCGTATAGATACTTGCCTCACGGGCCGCCACCGGCATGTTGGACGTATTGGCAATCAGCGTCGTCCGGTCCATCAGAGGGTTTCCGGTCCGCGGGTCTGTCAGTTCCCCAAACTCCTCCAGAACCTGGGTCATTTCATTTCCACGCTCTCCGCATCCGATATAGATAATAATGTCCGCATCGGACCATTTGGCAATCTGGTGCTGGGTCATTGTTTTTCCGGTTCCGAATCCTCCCGGGATCGCAGCTGTTCCGCCTTTTGCGATCGGGAACATCGTATCGATGATCCGCTGTCCCGTCACAAGCGGTACCGATGCCGCAAACCGCTGGCTCACCGGGCGCGGTGTCCGGATCGGCCACTTCTGGGCCATCGGAAGCTCCACCGTTTGTCCGTTTCCTGTATCCAGCGTCAGAAGCGGCTCTTCGATCGTGTACGGCCCGTCCTCCCGCACAGATACGACCGTACCGTGCAGATGCGGAGGAATCATACATTTATGGACAATAGCTCTTGTCTCCGGTACCTCCGCAAAAATATCGCCGCCGTTGACATAATCGCCTTTCTTCACAGTAAAATGGGTGTCCCATTTCTTTTCACGGTCGAGGGAGTCGACCGAAATTCCTTTTGTAATAAAAGCTCCGCCCGTCTCTGATATTTTTTCCAGCGGACGCTCAATTCCATCAAATATATTGTTCAGAATCCCGGGCGCCAGAGTCACCGACACTGCATTTCCGGAGGCGGTCACTTCTTCTCCCGGACGAAGACCCGATGTCTCCTCGTACACCTGAATAGTTGTCCGGTCCTTATCGAGGGCAATGACTTCTCCGACCAGATGATCCCTTCCCACATAAACCATTTCGGACATTCCGAATCCGGTATTGCCTTTCAGATAGATGACAGGCCCGTTGATTCCATAGATTTTCCCAGTCTTAGACAACTCCATCACCTCCCAGGAATACAAATTCATCATACTCCGATCTCAGAGCGGTCCTGAAAGAATGATCAATCAGAATATTTCTGCCGCGGATGACTGCCCGGACTCCTCCGATGAAGTCTTCGTTGCTGATCGTCAGCATGGTGCCGGACTTTAATTCCAGCTCCTCTTTCATCTCCTGATCCGAAGGATTGATATAGATTGTCAATCCCTCATCGCCCGCAAATTCTACAGACTTCCTAATACAGCGCAGAAGAAAGTCCCGGTACTTCTCTGTTTTCATATAGGATGCCACCAGCTCCATGACCTCCCGGAACACCTTGTCCTTTAGTTCTTTCTGCACTCTTCCTTCCTGCCTCTTCAGATCCAGCTGTGCCTTTGCCATCGCCTGGTTTTTCTGCTGTCTGGCATTGACTGTCTCCGCTTTGATCCGGGTCTCCATCTGGCGCACGGCCTCCTGCTTATGATCCTCAAACACCTTGTCGAGGGCCGCGCGGTAACTCGTTATAATCTCATTTCCTTCTGCTCTGGCCGCCTCCATTGAGGAGGTCTGAATCTTCGCAATTTTCTCATCTAATGTCAAAAGGAATCCCTCCTTTTATAATTTCAGTCCGATTGCTTCGGTAATATAAGATGTGATAAAGTCTTTTCTCCGTCCGGTTCCGTGTCTGTCAGGAATCTCCACAAGCAGAGGCATTTTCCTCTCCAGACGGAATTCGTCGATGAGATCCGGAAATTCTTTCCCGAATTTCTCCGTCAGAAGGACAATCCCCACAGTCTTGTCCTTCAGAACATTCTGGAGCGCCTCATAGAGCTCCTCACGTTCGTGTACGACAACTCCGTCCACGCCTGCAAGGCGCATTCCTGTATACGTATCGACATTATCACTGATCAGAAACATCTTCATCTTATAACTGTCCCAGGATCATGAAGGAGATGATCAGCCCGTACAGGCAGACACCTTCTGCAAGTCCTACGAAAATCAGCGACTTACCAAGGACGCTGGAGTCCTCGCTGATCGCGCCAAGTGCCGCGCTCGCTGCACTTGCCACGGCGATACCGCCGCCGATACAGGATAAACCGGTAACCAGTGCGGCCGCGATATAGCCCATTCCCGTTGCTGTAGAGGCAGAGGCTGCCGCATCCGCCGCCTGTACATTCGGTCCTGCAAACATCATAATCGATGCCAGAACGAATGCTCCGAAGAAGAAAAATACATTCACTCCAATGGCACGTTTGTAACGCCCTTTGTTCTTCTCTCCGATCAGATAATATCCAAACGGAATGATAATACTTAAGATCAGTGCTGCAATTAGCGCTATTCTCGCTGCAAGAGTCATAATAAAGTCCTCCTTTATTTTTCCATTTTTCTGTTTTTGTTATATGGCTCAAACTTTCTTCCGCTTCCTTTATAGAACCGGCTGAACATCTCATAGTATTCCAGACGAAGTACCTGGATTCCGACTACAAGTCCTTCCATCAGACAGACGAACAGGTTTCCAAGCACGATCACCACCCAGTTTGTATGCCCGCCCTCTACTCCGGCAAGCATCAGTACGACCTCCATCATCGCCGCATGGCTGACGGCAAAGGCTCCGATACGCACGAAAGAAAGAGTGTTCGAAAAATAGCTCAGGAGCATCTCGAACAGTTCAAAAAATCCTTCTACCAGGAACATCACTGCTCCTTCTTTCATCTTCTCTTTCTTCTTCAGAAGCGTGTTTGTCAACGGCTCCTTAAAGAGAATCAGAAGAAGCGGCACTCCGAACATCACAAGAAGCACGATTCCTGCCGGTGTCTTGTGTCCGGTCATGAACAGAACCACAACCGCCACAATCGATCCGTAAAAGACAAGTCCGGCCACTCCGTTCTGATCAAACCATGCGCCCTGAACATCGTGTCCCCGGAACGCATTGATAATATGAAGTACCATCGCCACCAGAATCAGCAGCATTCCAAAGGCAATCGACACGATAAATACCGTATTGAGTTTCCCGACAAACGGGAGTGTCGTCATATGGTCGATGGGCCTAAGCCACAGAGGATCTATGATATCTTCAAATCCGAACACACTTCCAAACATGAAGCCGAAGATTGTTGAGAATACTCCTGCCGTAGCAATGATTCCCGCAAGCGGGAGTTTCTTAAAGTGGTAAATCAATGCTCCCACAATGACAAGCAGAAGTCCCTGGCCTACATCGCCGAACATCACTCCGAAGATGAAGGAATAGGTGATTCCCACAAAAAGGGTCGGGTCAATCTCATCGTGGGACGGCAGCCCGTACATACCGACGAACATCTCGAACGGCTTGAAAATCTTCGGGTTTTCCAGTTTTGTCGGCGGTTCTCCGAAGTAGCTGTCATGGTCGTCCTCCACGACAACAAAAACCTTGTCGTCCTGCTCCGCTTCCGCCATAAACTTTTTGACGTCCTCTTCTGCCATCCAGCCGCAGAGGATATAGTAATCTTCTTTTTTATCTTCCACCCTGGCCGCCATCTTACGGACGTCGAAATTGTGAGCAAGCTCTTCCAGCCTCTGCTTCGCCCACACAAGCTGCGGGGCTTTCTGTTCCAGCATCTTCGCCGCTTCTTTATCCAGGTCATCAATTTTCTTCTGGATTTCATACATTTCCTTCAGAAGCTTCTGGCTTGCTTCCTCCGGCGATCCTTCGTACTGCGCCGGAATCTCAATCCGCTCAAAATGAAGGGACCGGAATACCGCATCCGTCTTCTGGAGATCCGCAGGTGCAGCAAAGTAAGCACCGTAGACAGATGTCCCGTCCTGCGCTCCTTTTACAAAAACCGCATCCAGATCATTCAGGAGATATTTCTCCAGCTTCTGGTACTGCTCCACCGGCATCTTACCGAAGCGGTAGGCAATATATTTATAATTCAGGATCTTTCCAAGATCACCGCCCATCGGCCGGAACGGCTCGATGATTTTCTGTCTGGCTGCAATCTCTTCTTTCTTCTTTTTCCACTGATCCTGCTGTGACTGCAGTTTTAAATATTCCTCATTTGTTGTCCGGATCAGTTCAAAAATATCATTGAGCCCCATTTTCGTATCCGGTAAGGTCTTATCCGGATCTTCCAAAAATCCCACAAACTGCACCGCTTTAAGAAGTGCATCCCTGTACGGATTCATTTCCACAAAGGGCCTTAAATTGTCCACTGTCTTCAGCTCAGAAAGCGCTGATTCCAGCTGGATTTCATATCGTGACAGATACAGATCCATCACACGGTCAATATCACTGCGCGGCCCTGAGATATTGACAAATTTCATTTTTACAATCATTTTTTCTGCCCTCCTGTATACTCCATGATCTCATCCGAGGATACACCATAGCGCACACATTCTATCACGGTCGTCAGCTTTTTGATCTCCTCCTCTTTCATAAAGAGGTAGGTATTGATCGACGCAATAGAGTACGGATTTCTCCTCCGGTCTGTCGTGTACAAATAATACAGATAATCCGCGTACATCTTTTCCACCGTCAGATTCTGGCCAAAATCATAGTGTCTTGCGTACGAGGTCTTCTGCACGGCATTCTGAAATTCCTCCAAAGTCGGCGCTTCCACCATCTCTTTGACCAGCCCGGTACTGATCTTGTACTGGATCGGAATCAGCAGCGCATAAATATCCGGCGGGGACAGGCTGAAATATTTCTTGGCCCGGTAAATCCACTGAATATTCAGCATATTGATCTGGGTCCCGTAATCTCTCGCAAAAAGCTCCAGCTCCTTGTCCTTCAGGATCTTCTTGTGATCCTTCCACATGGAAACAAAGTAATACAGATTCAGTGCCAGATCATAATCAAACAGTGTCGCCTTCCCTGAATCCCTCAGCTTCTTTAACGTCTCATAGTATTCCGTTCCCTTCAGATTTTCAATCAATTCGTCCGTCGTTCTTGCATGAACCAGCTTTTCGATGGAAATCTGCGAATACCGGTCAAAAAATGCTTTCTTATGGTTCAGATCGAAAGGCTCCTGATAGTGGTTGATGACGATCCTCAGGCAATAGTTGATCAGCTCCACTTCATACCGCTTCAGATAAAGCTTTAAAAACTTTCTCTGCTCCAGTGTGCAGAAACGGTAAATCTTCGTGTAATCATGGTACAAGGACAGTTCCAGAAGCTTCTCGATGTTTCCCCTGTGTACAAGGGACGGCTCCAGATTCTCCAGGATTTCCCTGTATACAGTATTCTGAATCAGGTAAGAAACCACTTCCGGCACACTGCTCATGACCATGATCTCATCAAACTGCTCTTTTGTAAGGAGTTTGGCCTCCATTGCCCTTAGCTTCGTGACAATCCCACTGTAGGCAAGTAAATTTCCCATAAGCTACACCTCTGTGATCCGCTTTAAAATATCTTCTGCATACAATGTATGCTTCTCCTCATACTCCTTTTGAAGGGATGCGATGAGCTCCCGGCTTGTATTTTCCTGACCGGTAAGAAGGTTCTCCTTATCATGCTCAAGCCCCTCCTGAATCTTTTCGATCCGGGCTTTTGTCTCCTCCTCCATCCGAAGGTCAAATGCCTTTCTCTTCTCTTCGTATTCCCTGTCGAGTTTCTCTTTCTCAGCCTCTGCATGCGCTACAATCGCCGATGCAGTCTGCTCAATTTCCGTCAATTTGTTGATTACAGAGTCCATAGAAAGCCCCCTTTTTGTATAATTTGCAATTATCTCTTATCATACAACTTTTAAAATAAAATGCAATGGTTATTTCAAAAGTTTAACATTTGACCGCACTATTTCACATATAATATGACAAATTCTATCTGGAGCCTGAATTTATGAAATTTTCACTCCCAGTTTTCTCATGTTTTCGCAGAAAAAAAGTCCGGTTTGTCCTTCTGGCGGCGGTCAGCCTGGCCGCTGTCTCTCTGCTGATTTATTCCTTTCTTCCGCCCTCTTCGGACCCGGATTCTTTCTTTTCCAGAACGATCACCTCAAACAGCACGGATGAACAGTTTGAAGCATTTACAAAAACACTTTTCTGCCAGGAGGTGTCCGGCGATTCCATCAGCCTGCACTTTAATTTAAAGGATCCGGAAAGCTACGGGATTCTGGACGCGCCTGTCACCTTCGGTACCTTTGTATCCTCTCCCGAGAGTTCCGGAGCATCTCTGGAAAATACTCTGGCAGCACTTGACCGCTTTTCGCCAAAAAAGCTGTCCAAAGAAAATCAGCTCACCTGGCGGATTCTGGATTCTTATCTTGAGACCGCCCTTTCCTGTTCCGAATATCTTCTATATGAAGAGCCGTTAAGTCCGCTCACCGGAACCCAGTCCCAGCTTCCGGTTCTGCTCTCTGAATTTACTTTTGAGACTACAGAGGATATCGATACATACCTGTCACTTCTATCTACCATGCCGGATTACTTTCAGTCTCTGATTGACTTCGAACAGGCCAAATCCGAGGCTGGCCTTTTCATGTCTGACGACAGAGCGGACGCCGTCATCCAGGAATGTCAGGACTTCGTCTCCATGGGAGAAGATCACTATCTTCTCTCCTCCTTTGAAGAGCGCCTCGACGAGATGGGCACACTCTCGGACAGCGAACGCACCCTGTACACAGCCAAAAACAAAGATCTTCTGACTACTCAGGTCTTTCCGGCTTACCAGATTCTGATAGACGGGCTGACTTCACTGAAAGGTTCCGGCACTTCCGACACGGGGCTTTGCAGTCTCCCGGACGGCAAAGAATGCTATGAAGCATTTCTGAAACAGGAAATCGGAACGGACCGTTCCGTCGAGGAACTTGAGCAGCTCGCCGCCTCCCGGATCATCTCTGATATGAAAGAGATGAAAGCAGCGCTTCCCGCCTCCGGAATCGTGTCGGACGTTGTCCTTCAGGAATCCTCCCCGGAATCCATCCTCCTGGAACTGAAACAGAAAATGGAGCCGTCCTTTCCAGACATCCCGGACGTTTCCTTTACCGTCAAGCAGGTGCCAACATCCACGCAGGAATATTTAAGCCCCGCCTTTTATCTCATCCCGCCCATCGACGACAGTACCCAAAATACGATTTACATCAACCCGCGACATGAAATGGAAGGCTTAAACCTTTTCACCACACTGGCCCATGAAGGCTATCCGGGCCACCTCTACCAGACGACCTATTTCCTTTCGCAGGATCCGGATCCGATCCGCACCGTCCTGAACTTTGGCGGATATGTGGAGGGATGGGCCACCTACACAGAAATGATGTCCTACTATCTGGCGCCGATCTCCAAAGAAGAGGCCGTTATCCAGCAGAAAAACGCGTCTATCATCCTCGGTCTCTATGCTCTGGCCGATATCGGAATCCATGAAAAAGGCTGGTCGGAAGAAGACACGCTTGCTTTCTTCTCCCAATACGGTATCGGTGACAAAGACAGCATTTCGGAAATCTATCAGCTGATTCTGGGGGATCCGGCCAACTATGCAAAATATTACTTCGGTTATCTGGAATTTCTAGAACTGAAAAAAGAGGCCATGACCCGCTGGGGCGAAAATTTTTCCCAGAAACGGTTTCATAAGTTTGTTCTGGATATCGGGCCGGCTCCTTTTGATCTGATCAGAGAAGAACTGGAAAAAACGGACGCATAGAAAAAAGAGAAGACAGCGGTCACACAGGGCATCTGCCCCGGACCGGTCTGTCTTCTCTTTCGTTTCATTTCTATTATTCTGCTACGAATACTTCTTTTCCCATACCGCAGATCGGGCATACCCAGTCTTCCGGAAGGTCTTCAAAAGCTGTTCCCGGTGCAATTCCGTTATCCGGATCACCTACTTCCGGGTCATATACATATCCGCATGGTTCGCAAACATATTTCTGCATTTTATATTCTCCTTTCTTCCTATACAAATAGTAAGAATTACTATTTTTATTTATGACCAGTATAATCTATATTACAAAAAAAATCTATCCCTAAATTTGTTTTTTAATAAATTATTTACATTTTTCCGGCAAGCCATACACTCGCCGCAAGTCCGGCCGCCGTCGCAATCATCGCTCCGGCCAGTGTATATCTTGTCTTTTTCACCTTTGCAGTCATAAAATACACAGACATCGTATAAAAAATCGTCTCCGTACACGCCATGGAGATGGAGGCGATCCTCCCTATGTAAGAGTCTGTCCCGAATTCCTTGTAAATATCCGTCAAAAGTCCGGTAGCCGCCGACGAGGAAAACATTTTGACGACAGAAAGAGGTACCAGCTCTCCCGGGAATCCGATTTTCTCCGTCCACTGTCCCAGAATTCCGGACAGAAACTCCAGAAAACCTGAGGCCCGGAGTACTCCCACTGCCACCATCAGCCCTACGAGTGTCGGCATGATCTTCAGCACCGTATAAAACCCATCCTTCGCCCCTTTGATAAATGTCTCGTAAACCTGTACCCGTTCCAGAATTCCGGAGACAACAATCGTAAAAATCAGAAAAGGGACGATGTACTGAGACAGAAATAAAACAAACTGCATATTCTGTGCTCCTTCGCATATCGTCCCTTAATTATACGCACACTGTTCCGTTTTATGATTCCGCTTCCCGGTTTTGCTCCAGTCCCTTCATGATTTTAAAGTACATGACCAGAAGCAGGCTTCCCGCAAGAATCCATGCCATCGGACTGGCAAGGCAGGCGCCCACGTAACTTCTGTGACGTGAGGCAATCATTGCCACCACACCTCTTCCAATTAATTCGGCAATTCCCGCAGTCATCGGGAGGAATCCGTATCCCATTCCCTGAATTCCGTTGCGGTACAGGTTCACCACAGTCAGCGGGATGAAGAATACAGACACACAGATCAGATACGTCCGGACTCCGCCGATTACCTGCGGTACATCCGCAGCTTCTACAAAGAGATACGTAAGATAATGTCCGCCCAGGACCATCAGCACCGCAACCACAACCGAATAGACGGAACCGATGATGGTTGCCGAGCGGAATCCCCGCCGGATTCTTTTGATATCTCCCGCTCCCATATTCTGGGCACAATAGGTCGCCATGGCCGTTCCAAGAGCCACATAGGCCTGAGTTACAATCTGCTCGATCTTGCTGGCTGCCGTAAAGGCCGCAACGGAGATGGAGCCGAGCAGATTCAGCGCGGACTGCACCATCATTGTCCCAATAGCAGTAATCGAATACTGAAGCGCCATCGGAAATCCAATCCGCATCTTTGTCCTCAAAAGATCTCCTTCCACTTTCCAGTCTTCTTTGTGGAGATGCAGATGCGGCACCGCCTTCCAGATGTAAATCAGACATGCCGCCCCCGACACGCCCTGAGAAATGACAGTCGCATAAGCCGCCCCTGCCGGTCCCATGCCAAAACAGATGATGAACACCAGATCCAGCACGACGTTCAGAAGCGCCGCCAGAATCAGAAAATAAAGCGGTGTCCGGCTGTTGCCGAGTGCTCTTAAAATACTGGAAAGCAGATTATAAAGTACCTGGGCAAAAATCCCGGCACAGATAATGACAATATATTCGTACGCATAGTCAAAAATGTCTTCCGGCGTATTCAGAAGTCTCAACAGGTCTTTCATAAAGATCACGCTGGCCGCTGTCATCACCACGGAGACAATCAACGACAGAATCGCGGCAGACGCCACTGTTTTCCTCATTGCATTCATATCGCCTGCACCGAATTTCTGCGCCGTCAACACGGTAAACCCGGCAGTCAGCCCGATCAGAAATCCGATAATCAGGAAATTGATCGTCCCTGTCGCCCCGACTCCTGCAAGTGCCTTTGTCCCGACAAATTTCCCGACAACCACGGCATCCACCATATTATAAAACTGCTGGAACACATTTCCTATAAAAACCGGCATCGTAAACCGGACAATCAGCTTTCCGGGACTTCCCTTTGTCATATTGTTTTCCATAGCTGTTCTCCCTTCTCGCATTCCTTTTTTTACTCATATTTTTTCATTCTACCGCTCCGCATGTAATCGCGCAATCCCCTTTTTTATTTACAATTCTTTTTTCTCATGCTACACTCAAGAAAAACCGCTCAGGGGAGGGGATTATATGGACCAGATACAGACTTTTTCAGAATTTAACAGTAATCTTTTTCAGGAAATTTATATGCTTTTCTGCGGAATGCAGGATTGCCCGCCCCTTTATTCCTATGGACCTGCTGTCCGGGACTCCTACATATTTCATATATGCACAAAAGGAAAGGGAACTTTTTATTCCGGAGAAAACAGTTATTCCATCGAAACGGGGCAGGGCTTTTTGATTCGGCCTGACAGGCTCACCTTCTATCAGGCCGATGAGACGGATCCGTGGAGTTATGTCTGGGTTTCCGTTGCCGGCACCGACATTGCCCGCTACTTCGAGCTGATCGGAATCACGCCGGACCACCCGGTCTTTACCTGCCCGGATCCGGAGAAGGCAAAGAGCTATGTCCTGGATATGATCGCCCACCATAAGATGAGCTTCCAGAATGAAATTTATATTCAAGGGGTTCTGCTGCAGTTTCTGGCCCTCCTGATCGAAGGCTCCGGCTACAAAAGCAAAAGCAGTAAAAAGGTTGCAGACGTCTATGTCAGCCAGGCCATTTCCTATATATATAAGAACTACCAGAACCCGGTATCCGTTCAGGAAATCGCAGACTTTCTATCCCTCAACCGGAGTTATCTGACGGAACTGTTCTTAAAGACTGTACACCTGTCTCCACAGCAGTTTCTCGTCAAATACCGCATGACCAAGGCGTGTGAACTCCTGGAAAATACCAGTCTCCCCATTGAACACATTGCCTATTCCTGCGGATACTCCAGCACCTTTTCTTTCTCCAAGGCATTCCGGAAGGTCAATGGAACAAGCCCTTCCCGGTACCGCCAGGATAAGAAAACGAATCCTTATTCGATGGAGCTTAAGAGATACAGCCGGGACTGATAGTCCCCGTTCTTTCCGTTGTACTTCTCTTTATTCTCCCCGGAGGAGGCATCGGACACATTCAGGCCGTACCAGAGAAGTTCATCTCCGTAGAGATCTTCCTCGTACTTTCCTGGCTCCATCCCGGTGACATGATACTTCCGGTCCGGATCCAGCCCCTGAAGCCTGACTTTTTTATACGGTCCGTTCACAGACTGCAGGACCTTATAATATCCGACAATCGCCCGGGTTTTATCTTCTGATACGACCATCCACGCCGTCTCATTTCCCTCAAACGGACTTAACAGCCGGTAAAAAGTGCCGTACTGAATCAGGTGGCGGTATTGTTTCATAAACGCAATCTGTGCTTTGACCTCTTCTTTTTCTTCTTCTGTCAGCCTGTTCGGATCCAGCTCATACCCAAAAGTTCCAAAATACGCCACATTCGCACGTGTTTCCAGAGACGTGTTTCGAAGCAGCTGATGATTCGGCACCGCAGACACATGGGCTCCCATGCTGCTGACCGGATAGACAAAAGAGGTTCCGTACTGGATTTTGCATCGCTCTACCGCATCCGTATCATCAGATGTCCAACACTGCGGCGCATAGTAAAGAAGTCCCGGATCAAATCTCGCCCCGCCGCTTGCGCAGGACTCAAACAGGATTTCCGGAAATTCCTTCGTCAGCATATCGTAAAGCCGGTACACACCCAGTATGTACTTGTGCATGACTTTTCCCTGATCCTTTGCACCGGCACCCGCCGAATACACTTCAGACATACTCCGGTTCATATCCCATTTAATATAGGAAATCGGAGCTTCTGTCAGAACCTTTTTCATCTGTTCAAAGATCGCGTTCACAACTTCTTCTCTGGAAAAATCAAGGACATACTGATTACGTCCCACCGACACCTTTCTTCCCGGCACTGACAAAATCCAGTCTGGATGCTCCCTGTAAAGCCGGCTTTCTTTATTCGTCATTTCCGGCTCAAACCAGAGTCCGAATTTCAGTCCCATTTCCTCTACCCTTCTGGCCACTCCCGTAATGCCGTCCGGCAGTTTTTCCAGATTCGGATACCAGTCGCCCAGAGAAGAGGTGTCGTCATTACGCTTTCCAAACCATCCGTCATCCAGCACAAACAGTTCCACTCCAAGCTCTTTTGCTGTTTTTACAATTTCAAGAATCTTGTCCTCGTCAAAATCAAAATAGGTTGCTTCCCAGTTGTTGATGAGAACCGGTCTTTCCCGGTCTCTCCAGAATCCTCTTGCAAGGCGGCTCCGGTAAAGCGTATGATATGCCTGGCTCATACCATTCAGTCCGTGATCCGAATATACCATCACAGCCTCCGGAGTCTGGAAGGTCTCTCCCGGTCTCAGATTCCAGGAAAAAGTATCCGGATGAATTCCCATCGTCACTCTTGTTGTGTCATACGTGTCGACATCCGCCTGCGCAAGGAAATTTCCGCTGTAGACCAGGCTGAACCCATAGACTTCTCCATTTCCCTCTGTCGTCTCCTCCCGCTTCAAAGCCAGAAACGGATTATAATTGTGGCTGCTGCATCCACGCAGACTGTATACTGCCTGCACTCCATGCTCCAGCTTTCTCTCCTTGACCGAACGTTCCCTTGCCCATGCTCCGGTCAGCTCGATCATCTCAAAATCCATATCCGGAAGATCAACACTCATACTCATTGCCCGGTCCAGAACAATTTCCTGATCTCCCTTCTGCGTAATCTTCGCACTACGTGCAACTGCCGGAACATTCGCAAAGATTGTATAATATAAAGTAATTTCCGTACCGGATACCTGATCTTCCAGATACAGTTCGAGTGTATCCGCTTCCTCTTCTTTCTCTACATAGGTTGCCGGCAGTCCGGAAAGCTCCGGTTTTCCCTGATAAATGCTGTGTCCTTTGTAAAGGAACTCGGATATCCGGCTGCCGTTTTCCTGAAGAATCTCAAGAGCCGGATATCTCATATCCCCTGATCCGTACACCGGGTATTCCTGCTTGATGTGCTCCATGGAAAATTCCAGTTTTCCTTCAAACGGACATACAGACATCGGTCTTGCACGGAAATTCAGCATATGCGCAAAACTCTCCCTGTCCCGTAATTTCTTTCCAAAATAAGTATGTCCGATCTGTCCATTCTCCAGTACATTCAAAATATAGCTGATGTTCTGATTATACAGATGAAATTCCATCGATGATTTGTGAAAACAAACCGCCATCTCTGCTCCTCCTTTTTCCCCTGATCTTGCGATCCGTAATCTTCTCGTTTTTACTACAACTAATTATAATCATTTCACACTTTTATGCCAGTTCAAGATGTCAGGTAAATATGTCCAAATGTCAGGTAAATGATTATGTACTAAAAATGTTTCCGCCGTAACAAGAAAGAGGAAGACAGCATCAAACCTGATGTCGCCCTCCTCTTTGGAAGTCTCCTCATCTTAACTTGTCCTTGTCTCCCGGCTTTCCAGCGTTCTCTACCGCTGGAACCAGACATCTGCTCCTGTAACCGTATGAATCCTCTGTCCGTACGGTTATTTTTCTTTTTTGACTCTTGAAACCGTATACTTTCTTTGTCTCATACGGTTACTTTTTCCTTTCTTAGCATTTAATCCGTACACTTTATTTGTTCCGTACGGTTACTTTTCTCTTTTCTGGCATTTGATCCGTACAGATGTCTTATTCTCTACCGCTGCTTTTTACCCTTTTAAAGATATAACCGCACAGATGGCTTCTTTTGTACGGTTACATCTTCCTATCTTACAAAGCTCATTTGCCAGACAGATCAGGCAGGTCGATACCCCGCCGTATCCCGGCTTATCATCAATAA